>Ga0272440_1000605_pt1 | contig 30226 bp, 13 predicted proteins | sample SSMMMBAug17_FD_192440 | JGI IMG/M metagenome (GOLD analysis project Ga0272440, IMG submission 192440) | Marine sediment archaeal communities from Little Sippewissett salt marsh, Falmouth, MA, United States - SSM-MMB-Aug17 | ecosystem: Environmental > Aquatic > Marine > Wetlands > Sediment ... | reverse complement strand
GAATAAGATGGGGTGCAACACAAAAAAGTTGTACTTTTTTAAATTTATTGTTTTATTGCATTTCTTAGCCCTGAAAGGGCGTAACATAACAGCCCAGGGCAACGCCCTGGGTAAAACATATTACTATGATTTGAGCCCTGAAAGGGCGACACATAAACTAACAATGATAAAAGGTAGCGCCCTTACAGGGCTTAAAAATCTTTTTTACATTTCCCCAGGGCGTTGCCCTGGGCTGGTATGTTACGCCCTTTCAGGGCTAAGAAAATAGTGCAACTTTTTTGTGTTGCACCCGTGAACAGTTTAGGGGGCGGAATCTTTGTAGACTGGGGCGTTAGCCCCAGGTAATTGACCGGTCAGTATCTTAGCCCCGATAGGGGCGACATAAATATTGTTGATTGCTTATAAAGATGTCGCCCCTATCGAGGCTTAAGAAACTGAGTCTTCATTCAATTATCTGGGGCTAACGCCCCAGTCTACAAAGATGTCGCCCCTATCGGGGCTAAGAGAATGTCCGGAATGCGCCCGATATTAATTATCGAAAAAATTGGAATGCACACTTGTCGAGATGCGCACAACGATAATCGCTGAAGCGCGGGAACTAGAAGGCAATAATTATGCCATGAAAAACCATAATTGAACGATAATACATAAATATATTTTAAAATAACAAATGGTCTGATAGTTTTTTTTAATAAATAATTAGGTGGGAATTATGTCGAAATTATTATAGGTGGAAATCGGTGTTTAACAAGAAATGAAGTATGAGGAGGTGTATATATAATGGGAAAAAAGCAAATGAAAATAGACAAAATTCTACACTTCTAAAGTTTTCGGCGCCTCGACAACCAACTGAAATGTTTTGAATTTTGGAATGTTTCTTAGCAGAGAATGAGAGCTTGCCTAACCTAAATGGGGAACTATATTCCAAATGTGCGTCTCCGAGCGAAGAACTACCAAAACAATCGCTCCATCAATCGAAAATTGGAAGCTGTCTTGTAAGCCACATGGACATTCATTTTCCGCCGATCTCCGGGTTCAACATTATAAAAGTCCGCATAAGACTGCTCAATTACGTCCGCATTTGAATTAAAGACATCAAAACTTAATTGAACGCGATAATAGAATTCATCACTCATATTAATGATATAGCCTTTTAAACTAATAAAACCATTGGGATCTGTATCCAGGTGAACAATCATTTTTAATTGTCCAAAGGTTTTTTTAAGGGGCCATTTTTTTGGGGCTTGCTCACCGGCATTGGATTCAACCAACCTTTCAATCCATTCTTCATTTTCTGAAAAATCAGTATCATAGTCTTCATCCGCAACATTTTCATCATTTTCTTCATCAGGCGTGTAAGGTTCATCAATGGGCTGTTCAACAGGAGGCGTCAGTGTAGTGGTTGGTCGTTGAGTGGTTTGAACCACTGTTGTATGGGTGGGTTGCGTGGTTTCTGAAATATAATTTTCTACGATTTTTGATGACGACTGGCTTGGCTTGATGTTATCTGACCGGATAATGACGGCAAAGACATTGGGCTCAGGAGGGATTTCATCCACAGTATAATCATTTCCAGGAACCAGGTCTAATACGACGCGCACTTTTTCGTTTGGATGATGGTGTTCTCCCATACGTACATTTTTTATGTAGTCTGTATTGACACGAATATCTTTTTTTAATCCGGGTTTGATTTTTACATTAAAAAAATCACACACCACTTTGGGCGATGATGCCCCTTTGTAATGATACATTTTTGGGGAATGCACTTCTGATAAGATAAACAAGACTTTTATTCCGCCATTATATAAATTTTCAGAACTAATTTCCATCAAGAGCCGGTCATTGGACCATGCAAATAATGGCATGCTCATTAAGAAAAAAAACGCACTCAGGGCTGATTTGATTTTGTATGATTTCATGCTATAACCTCTTGAACAGGCTGGATTCAATAGAACCTGTCAAATAAAATTACACTTATATTTACCACGCTGCTTTGGTGGCCGTTCAAAATTTTTTATCTTATACCCAGTTTGTCATTCAGTCAATATTTTATTCTGATTTTTTCGAAAAACATGGATAAAATCACAATTCTTAAAATACAAAATTCTTTTTTTTAACGTCCCCTTGACAATTCTGAAATATGCAAAATATTTTTTTCATTTACATGATAAAAAGAAAACGATTGCCTTTTGCAAATTCATATAAAAAAATGAGTCAAATGTCTCACCAAAATCAATAATAAAAAAAATATACGATGAAACAGTGACAATCACATGAACCATCGTTTCAGGAAAAAAAAATTGTTCTGTGAAGCGACCAAGTTTGTGTAATTCAATTATTATACAGACAAGTATTTATTTTGATTGTCACGTTTATTAACATTTATTAACATCAAAAGAGTGGAGGTAACATCTTGTTATGCTAGAAATTAAAAACCTCACCAAGTTTTTTGGTCCTAAAAAAGCGGTGAATGACGTTTCTTTTGAGGTCAAAAAAGGCGAAGTTCTTGGTTTTTTGGGGCCAAATGGCGCAGGAAAGTCCACAACCATGCGAATGATTACCGGTTTTATTTCACCGACATCAGGAACAGCACTAATCGGAGGAGTGGATATTACCCAGTCTCCAATCGAAGCCCTTGAAAAAATTGGCTATTTGCCAGAAAATGCACCTGTCTATCCTGACATGACTGCACGCGCTTTTCTGGAATTCTGTGCGGAAGTTCGTGGTTTTTCCAAAACCACCAGAGATAAGAAAGTTGATGAAACAATTGAAAAATGCTTTTTGAAAGATGTCATTTATCAACCGGTGAACACGCTCTCCAAAGGTTTTAAGCAAAGGGTTTGCTTTGCTCAAAGCATTCTTCACGATCCAGAGTATTTGATTATGGATGAGCCAACTGATGGCCTTGACCCCAATCAGAAACATGAAGTTCGCACAATGATTCGTGAGATGGGAATTAATAAAGCCATTATTTTATCAACGCATATTTTGGAAGAGGTTGATGCTGTTTGCACACGTGCAATTATCATTGCCAATGGCCATGTGGTTGCCAATGACAAGCCGGAACAGTTGCGGGCTCGCTCCGGGCTTCATGGCGCGGTTCGGTTGATCCTTCAAAGTGCCGACCCTGAAAACGCAAAAAACAACTTCAATGTGCTTCCGGGGGTTAGAGAAGTAGAAATTATTGATGACAAAAAGAACCTGGATTTGCGCATTTATCCGGAATCAGTTGCTGTTCCATTAACAGATAAAGTCTTAAAATCTGCCACAGAAAATGGATATCAAATTGAATCCATTTACACAGAGCAAGGACGTCTGGATGAAGTCTTTCGGATGATTACCGAGGTTGGGGAAGCGCGATCACGACTGGATCGGATCGTCACTCACTAATCCAAACCCATTTAACAATTTTCGAGGTGCATATGCCAAGAACGTTACGAAATACAAAAATTATTATGTTACGCGAGTTGACCGCATATTTTGGTTCGCCGGTCGCGTATGTATTTATTGTCATTTTTTTGATGCTGATTGGATTTTTTACCTTTTCAGTCAGCCATTTTTACGAAGCCGGGCAGGCTGATTTACGCAGCCATTTTGAGTGGTATCCCTGGTTGTTTCTCTTTTTAATTCCATCGGTTGCCATGCGATTGTGGGCAGATGAAAAACGCGTGGGCACAATTGAGTTAATCATGACGTTACCCATATCCTTAACTGAAGTCATCCTTGGAAAATTTCTGGCAGCATGGATTTTTGTGGGAATCGCCCAATTATTGACTTTTCCATTGGTTCTCAGCACCATGTTTCTGGGGAACCCGGATTATGGCATGATTATCTGTGCCTATATCGGCAGCTTTCTAATGGGAGGTGCGTATTTGAGTGTGGGAAGTATGACATCAGCCATAACCCGCAGTCAGGTGGTTAGCTTTATCCTGGCAGTGGTGGCCTGTTTGTTTATGGTTCTTTCCGGATGGCCACCGGTGACTGAAGCATTTGTTGGATGGGCACCATTATGGTTAATTAATCTGGTGTCATCTTTTAGCTTCATGACCCATTATCAATCCATTCAGCGGGGCGTGTTGGATTTTCGTGATATCTTTTACTATTTGTCATTCATATTTTTTATGCTGTACACCAATGGTGTGATTCTTTTGTCTCGAAAATCATAGTATTAACCCAAAAACAATTAAAGAGGTAAACATAAATGAGTGAACAAAAACAAACCCAGTTAAAAGAAACACTTTTTTCAACCGCAGGTATTGCAATCATGCTGGCAGTGGTCATTTTGGCCAACCTGATTGTTTCTTATATGAGCTTGCGATGGGATTTGACTGAGGATAAAATGTACTCTCTTTCCCAGGGAACCAAAAATATATTGGCAAACCTTACTGAGGATGTTACAATTAAAGTCTTTTATAACAAAAGCCTTCCCAATTTACCGGTTAATATCAAACAGTTTGCCAAACGTGCCATTGAATTTCTGGATGAATACGTTCAGCATAGCAATGGAAAAGTAACCATGGAGCAATATGATCCCAAAGTGGATTCTGATGAAGAAGAATGGGCCATGAAATATGGACTTCAAGGCATGAACATGCCCACTGGAGAAAAACTCTATTTTGGTGTGGTAATCATGGCAGTGGATCAGGAAGAAACCATTCCATTTCTGGATCCATCACGAGAAACACTGCTGGAATATGATATCACCCGAATTATCTATCGGGTTCAAAATTCAACCAAACAGCGTGTTGGTGTCATCTCTGGCCTTCCAGTTTTTGGTGGTCCACAAATGCCCATGCCAGGACAACCGCCACCACAAGGACAGCAAGATCCCTGGCTTTTTGTGAGTGAAATGAAAAAAACATATAAAGTGGAAGAAATTGCGACATCAGCCAAGTCAATTGATGATGATATCAATTTGCTGGTCATCCTGCACCCAAAAGGTCTTAGTGATGCTCTTCTGTACGCTATTGATCAATATGTTTTGTCTGGAAAAAATGCCATTGTTTATGTGGATCCGATGTGTCATTCCGACCAGACACCATCTCAAAACCAATACATGCGGAATAACAATTCCAACCTGGAAAAACTGTTCAAAGTCTGGGGCGTTGAAATGGAAGAACGAAAAGTTCTGGCAGATATGTTTCATCCCACGCGTGTCAGAACCCAAAACAACAAGGTGGAATCCAATCCAGTGTGGATTTCAGCAAAAGCTGAAACATTCAATACAGACAATGTTATAACATCCAATCTGGAAAGTCTGCTTTTTCCGGCATGCGGTGCTATAAAAAAACGAACAAACGCCACCTCAGAGGTTGAAGGACTGGTCGTCTCCAGTCGAAAATCCAGCCTCATTGATTCATTTAAAGCCAATTTTGGTGCTGAGGGCATCCGAAGAGATTTTCAAGCAGCTGCTGAGCCATTCAATATTGTTGCTCAGGTGCGCGGCAAGTTTAAAACTGCGTTTGTTGCTGGGCCACCAAAAGATGACGAAGACAAGCCAGTTGCTGACAAAGACAGTCAGATCAAGGAAGCAGAAAAGTCATCAACTATTATCGTTGTTGCTGATGCTGACATGCTCAATGACACCTACTATGTGCAAAAACAAAACTTTTTGGGATTTCAGATGACCAATATGTTCAACGATAATTTAAATTTTCTGCTCAATTCATTGGAAATGTTGTCAGGTAGCGAAGATCTCATTGGGATTCGTTCACGTGGAAAATTTCAACGGCCATTTACCAAAGTTCAGGAGCTTGAACGTGTTGCTCAAGAAAGATGGCAATCCAAGGAACAGGAACTGGTCCGTGAACTGGAACAAACCAATCGTCGCGTGCAGGAATTACAGCAAAAGAAAGATCCCTCACAAAAAATGCTGATTTCGCCTGAGCAAGAACGTGAGATTGCTAAATTCAAAGCACAAAAAATTAAAGTGCGAAAAGAGTTGAAACGGGTTCGACGAAATTTGCGGGCAGATATTGAAAACCTGGGATTCAAAATCAAGTTTATCAATATTTTCTTGATGCCCCTTTTGGTGTCGATTGGTGGTATTCTTTTCGCCATATATCGTCAGAAAAAGGCATATAACAAGTAGTAATGACTGTTTAAATAACAGATTTTGGTATTCTTCAATTTTTTTTTGTTCCCAGACCATACGATTCTGCCGCCTAAACATTAATACAGGCGGCAGACAGACCTGGCAAAGAGAAAAAGGATGCCAGATTTTTCTATTAACCATTTTGATTAGACAAGAGGTATAAGCATATGAAACCGAAAACAATGCTTTTCTTGGTGATTATTTTAGGCGTTTTAGCCGGTATCAGTTTTCTGATTCAAAAAATGCAAACCCCTTCGGTTTCCAAGACATCACGGTTGGGAGGGGAACTGCTTGAAAACTTACCGGTCAATGATATAGCGGCTGTGACAATCCAGAGTGATGAAGGAACAGTCGAACTGGGCAAGGTTGATGATCGATGGGTCGTAAAAAGTCGATACAGTTATCCGGCAGATTTTAAAAAACTGATTGATTTTGTCAAAAAGTGGAAAGAAGCCAAAATTGGTCGTTCATTCAAAGCCTCTCCGGATTCATTGGCCCGAATTCAATTATTACCACCCGATGATACTGAGGCCAAAGAAGATAATAAAGGCGCACGAATTTGTTTAAAAGATGCTGAAAATAAAGATATTGCCAATATTATCACGGGTAAGGTTCGTGAAACTGAACAACGCGGCGCAGGGGGTGGTCAATATGTTCGATTTAATGAGTCTGAAACTGTCTTTTTGACTGATAAAAATTTCAAATACATGACCAAAGATTCCAAAGGATGGCTCGACAAGGAACTTTTGGATATAAAAGATTCAGATGTTCAAAAGGTTGTTTTTACCAGTTGGGAAGGAAAAAGAATCTATACCATTCAGCGAGAAAAAGAGAGTGATGATGCCCAATTAATTCGTCCGCCAGAGGGTCGGAAAGCCAAAAAGAGTGAGGTTGATTCTGTTTTACGTGCAGTGGCTTCCCTTCGTATCGATGATATTGAAAATCCTGAAGACAAACAAACCGATAAAACAAAGGTGGATAAACTGACCTATTACTTGTTCAATGGAAAGGTATACACGTTTTATCCTGAAAAGAAATTTAAAAACGATGAAGACATTCATTGTTTACGCCTGGAAGTCGCTTTCCAAAAGCCACCTGAGCCACCGGCAGAAGAAAAAGCACCGGAAGAAACTGTAGAGGCAACACCGGTTCCAGAAGCGACAACAGAAGATGCTGAAGACAAAGAAGATGAAGAAAAAGAGCCGGAAAAAACACCCGAAGAACTGGCCTACGAAGCTGAAACAGACAACAAAAAACTTTCTAGCTGGACTTATATTCTGCCGAAGTGGAAATACGAAAACTTTATCACCAATATAGAAGACCTGCTTGAAGAAAAAAAAGAGGAACCTCCCAAACCGCCACCCAAAGCTGAAACCGATGAGAAAAAAGAAGGGCTTGATCTGAATATTCTACCAAAAGATCTCCCAATAGCCCCTGAAACAGATGAACCATCAATTACGCCGCCACTGGCACCCCCCACAGATGTTGAAACAGCTTCGCCTACAACAGCTGTTCCTGCACCGCCCCAAGAAACGCCTCCTGCAGAAAAAACAGATTAGTTTTAGTGAATTTGCAGAAACATTGCCATGCAATGTTTCTGCAACCTTGAATCTGCTTAGGAATGCTCAAAAAACATAATTGAACGATAATAATATAAACCAAACGTCAATTTCTTTTTTTCCTAGACTTCCCTGTAATAGATTTAATTTCAATTTTGAACACTTTTGTCTTTTTAGTCATGGATTCAATATATTTCAGTCCTTCTTTACAATATTCTGGAGAATATTTGTTCACAAGTCCTTCAAGGGCCTGTTGTTTTTCGTCATCAAAAACCTCGGTAAGTAGACCGAAAACAATTGTACTCTCAAATTCTGTACTAAACTTTGCGGGAAGAATATTTGTATTTCCAATAACACAAAACGATACCTTTGGGTTTTGGGTAAAATTATCAATTTTATGACCTTCTGTAGAACTATGAAAATAGATAAATTCGTTTATCACACAAAAATTTAAAGGGAGGCCATATGGCTGATTGTCAGGACTTACTGTTGATAATACTCCATATTCACCGGTACTGAGAATGCGTAAGGCCTCTTTTCTGTCTGTTTTTCTATCTGATCTTCGCATATTTGCTTCCTTGAAGATTGGGGACTTTGCATGGTTGAATCTTTATAAGCATTATTTCTGCCTTGATGTACTCTTCACGAAAAGCATCCCAAATACGCCAAAAAACATCCACGACCATCCCCAAACAAAGCTTCCCTGTATAAAACATCCCCCACCACTATCGCCTGATTGTTCTAATTCTTTTTCTGGTTCTGGTTCTGGTTCTGGTTCTGGCTCAGGCGGTGCATCTTTTTCAATATCAAAGCCAATAACAGTTAGATGGGTTAATTTTAATGTGATAATATTCCCTTCTTTTATAAAAGAGATGGCTTCATGCCTGAATGTGTCGGGCTTGCCATCACCCTTCTCAAAAACCTTGAAATCTATTATCTGCGAATCGTTCATCGCCGCAATCAGTCTGGTATTCAGATTTGCATATTCGGTTGACTGTGGGTTCAACACAAGAGGCACTTGAATGGCTGGCGGTGTTTCATTATTATCATCGCTTAAACGCGTCTGGCCGAAATATGGATTATAGCGAACACTTTCACCCGTGTAATCTCCATTTGCCATTTCAAATGAAACCATCACACCACTACCCGCACTTTGTGGAAAACAATAATGACGAACAATTACTTTTAGTCTGTCATTTGGAGCAGGATGTATTTTGGGATCAGGAATATCCGCACCGATTCGGTAAGTGTCGCTGTTCTGATTATACATCAAGAGTCCATCAGACACCGAACTGCTGTTATCAATATAAAGGTAGTCCAGTGGTATCGGTGGAATATCAATTGTGAGGGTCTGATCATTGCCTGGAATATCCTTTATTTTGACATCCAGTGTCGTGCCACTCAGGGGATAAAATTCAGTATCAGCAAACACAATATTGTTTTCAGCTTTACCATATAGGGATTCCAAACTTTTTTGATCTTCAGGTTGACTCGCTTGTTCATTGCTTTCTGAGTCATAGACAATATAATCAACCAGATAATCATCAATCCAGATGTTACCATCGTAGAATTCAAAATTGACTTTATAATGCGTGTATCCCGGATTCGGAGTATTGTCAATCGGTTCTACTATTGGATAATCGAGATGCCACTTGTATGTGGTTTCATTTTCTATGAGTTTTTGATTATCCAACCACAGTGAGAATCCCTGTTTAAAGTTTTCAGGAACAAGTAATAGTTCAAATCCATTATCAATCAATTTGTGAGAGGCTTTTACATGGGTAAACTCCTTTATAAATGATGACTTCACCATATTGGCCTCAATGACCATGTCTGGCTCAAAATGTATAATTTTAGCGTTTTCATATGTGCACTCTAGCGGTTCGTAATTGTCTGCAATAATAATGATCCGGAAGTCGCCTTCCTCAAATGGAAGGATAAGTGTACTTTGGATCGATGCTTTTGATTTTACTTCACCGCTTTTAACATTAATAATCTGATAAGTATATGGATCTGAAGGACTATAATCCTCTTTCATCTGGATTGTGACTGTACGTACTGGGCTGTCTGACTTGCGTGTCAATGGGGCCTGAATCGTTTTATTATTGCTCAGATAAACCAGTGATGATGTGGAATATGTTTTATAGTGGTCTGAAACAATTGTAAATGTGTATTTATCGGTCATCAATCGGGTTGTTATTGTTGCGTCTGTACTTTCTATTTGCTTCACCATGGAACCGGTTTTGTTCGATATAATTTCTACAAAAACTGATTCACCGGCCTGATAATCATTCGTCAACTCAATGGTCAAGTTATGCACTGCCGAGCTGTTGACAATTGTCACTGGAACAGTCATGTTTGCCATCAGATCAAATGTGATTGACGATTTCTGATACCAATCGCCTGAAAAGCGAAACTCATATTCATTTTCCGGCAATCTCATATTCAGCGGTTCACTCTTTTCCTCCGCTTGCTTGACAACTGTCTGAGTTTCAATATTGACAATGGTGTAACGATAGGTATCTCCGGCAACATAGTCCCCCATAAGATCAAAAGAAACCTGATGATCTTGTGAGGAGGACCCCCCTTCAATCTGAATGGATATAAATGCCAGGTTGGAGTCCTCCTGGCCATCATTGACTTTGAATGTCAATTCATCTTGGGCGGATTGTTCAGAATTGGGCCTGTAAGTAAAGATGCCGCTCTCAGGTACAGTAAAAGTCGCATAACCTTTACTTCCCTGAGTGATCAAACGAAACAGCAACGTATCGACATCCGGATCCTCAGCAAAAACTTTTCCAGTAAATAATTGACCTGCGGGGATTGTAAAGAAAGCATCAAATGCTTGGGGCTTGTCTTGCCTGCCTTTGATATTAATATGAACTGTCTGTGGCTGAGATGTCTGATCATAATCTTTGGCAACAAACTGAAAAAAATCGGAGCCAAAAAAGTCAGCTGCGGGTTTATAAATCAGATTGGGTGGTTCTCCAGTCAGTGTGCCATGATTGGGATGTTGATCAATTACATAGGAAATTTCATCATTTTCAATATCTGTGGCTGACAGTTCGATGGCTATTTCAGTATCCTCAAGAATATTGACTGTCTGTTCTATGGGACGCGGTGCATCGTTTTGCGGAATTACGATAATGGATACAGCCAATGTATCAAAACTGCCTTCATAAGCATCGGATACTTTGATTTTAAAGGAATCACTGCCATTAAAATCAGTAAATGGCGTATAGTCGATATGTGAGCCTTCCCAGGTGAAATCTCCATGCTCAGGAGCAGTAATTATTTCTGTAATCAATTGATCCAAAGGCGTTTCTGGATCAACAATAGATAAAGTCATTTCAGCGGATTGATCCTCAGCCACAGTCAGTTTTGTTGGTGCAGCAATGACCGGTGGATCATTCACCGGTTTAATAAACAAGGTCAGGCTGACTGCTTTACTTTGTGATGATTCTTTAAAGACAATGGTATCATACTCATTTGTATTGGTATAGGGGCGGTATGTAAAGTAATCGCCTGTGTGATCATCAAGCCACCCTTTTTCTGGATCTTGAATAATCGTTGCCTGGGTGGGAATCGTGAGGGCAACAGGTTCATCCTCAATAAGAATGACATCCACCTGATGAATACCGATCCAGACCTGAATTGCAGCGGTTTTGGATTGGGCGTATTGATCTTTGGCAACAACCGAAATTCGATCCATTCCCAGGTAATCATTATTGGGTGTATATTTCAGGCCTGCGCCTGTGATAGTGGCATGACCATTTTCCGGCATTTTTACAATTTCAAAAGTAAGGGGGTCCTGGTCTGCATCATCGGCCATCAATGTCATGGATGCGGTTTGGTTTTGTTCAATTTCAATATCTCTTAAAATCGAAAGTATTGGTATATCATTCACAGGAGTAATCCAGATGCCTACTGATACTGTTTCTGAGCTTTCCTGAGAATCACTGATTTGAAAAGTAAAATTATCTTCACCAAAACTATGGAGATTGGGGTTGTAAATAAAGCTGCCTTGATGTTGATCGATCCAGCTGATTTTGCCCTTATTGGGCGGAGTGATTATTTCATAAGTCAGGATCTGACTATCAACATCCGATCCCGGCAGCTGACCGGAATAATTGTGATCTTCTAGGACTTGAAAAGCAAATGGTTGGGCAATTGGCGCATCATTTACCGCATGAATCAAAATAGTCACCTGTGCGCTCTGGGATTGACTGTACATTTGATCTTGAACAATGAATGCAAACTGATCCTGACCCGATACATTTTCAAAAGGTGTATAGGAAAAATCTCCTGAATTAGAAATTTCAATTTCACCCAGGGTGGGTGTGTATGGCATGATAAGGGTCAGTGCTTCACTATCAATATCGTTGAAAATGAGTTTTCGTGTTATTGCATGATCTTCATTCGTTTCAAAGATACTGGGGGTTGCTGTTGGTGGATCATTCACTGGTGAAATAACAATGGTCAGCATAGCTTCATTGGAGGTAGAAACGTCATCCGATGCCTTAAACCGGATGAAATCCTCTCCAAATTCATTGTCAAAAGGCGTATATGCAAAGGCACCTGTTGAGGCATTCAGTAGAATGGTCTGTCCCTTTTGACTATTTCCGACAATTTTATAGGTCAAGGCATCCTGATCAATGTCATCGGCCATGAACATACTGGTAAAGCCATGATCCTCAGAAATGTCAACAGAGGCGGAGATTGCCACCGGTGGATCATTTTTTGGGGCAATATTCAGGTAGACATAACCGATATTCGATGTATAAACGCCATCGCTGGCAGTAAATGAAAACTGATCTTTGCCAAAGACATTCGCTTTTGGCAAATAAACAAATGGGTTAGATTTGCCGGAAATAGTACCAAGAGAAGGCATTTTAACAATGGTATAAGACAAGGCATCATTGTCTGGATCGATTGCTTTCAGGAATATTTCTACACTTTGATCCTCAGAACATTCTATTGTCAGGTTTTGGGCCTCAGGTTCCTCATTAACCGCTCCCACATGGATGTCGATTTTTTTTCGGCTTTTGATATAACCATCAAATGCTTCCAACCAAAAGGTGTCCTTTCCACTGAAACTGGGATATGGACGATATACAACCTGCGACATATTTCCGGTAACTGAACCATGGGCGGGCTGGGCCAGTTGGAAGGTCAATTCGTCACCTTCAATGTCATAGATTTGAATATTGAGTGTCAGTGGAATACTTTCATTGGTTTGAATTGGGGACAGCGGGCTGATCACTTTTATTTCGGGCGCATCATTGACCGGTGAGACATAGAAAACAAATGTATATTCTATATTATTGGCATAGTAGGTAAATTCATCCTTGCCATAGTAATTTGTATAAGGCACATAGGTTAGCTCTGGTGGAGAACCAACCAACTTTCCATGTGTTGGGAGATCATCCTCATCCAGAATGGCATTAAGATCAATTTCAAAATGGATTTCCTGATCTTCACGAACAAATGCATCAGGGGCTTCCATAACAGTAAATTCAATAATGCCAATCCCCTTTTCTCCTTCATTGTCAGAAACTTCAAAGCGGAGTTGGTCCGGTCCCACGTAGTATTCATTTGGCGCATAAGTAATTACATTGGGTTCATTTCCGCTGATATCACCATGTTTAGGGAATTCAGTAATGGTGTAGGTAAAACTTTCTTCAGGGCTATCAATATCTATCGCTGTGAGGGTAATTGTCTTGGCTTCATTGGCAAAAATCTCAATTTTTTGAGACAGGGCAACCGGTGGATCGTTCACCCCCAAAATCTCCAAAGTAACTGTGACTGTTATCGGCTCCGATTGTCCATCATTCACTGAATACACAAAGAAGTCATCACCAGATATGTCCGGGTTGGATGTATAAATTGCGGTTCCCTTGATTGGATCGGTAATTGTTGCATGGCCATTTTGTCCAGGAAATGCGATATTGAAATACAGGGAATCACCATCTGGATCAAAGACATCAAAATTGAATGGGTAAGGTATATCCTCATAAACTTGAATATGTTGTATACCAACCACCGGAGGATCATTTTCACCACTGATCGAAATATCGATTATGGCTTCGGTAGAATCCAAATGCCCATCGTTTACTTTAAAAGTAAATTGATCATTTCCCTGAAAATCATCAAATGGGCGATAGATGCACGTGCCGATTGTGGCGTCTGTGAGGGTCAGATGACCATTTTCTGGTGGACTCACAATGTGGTATGTGATTGAATCGTTGTCATCATCTTGGGCGGTTAAAGTGTAAGCAGTTGATGTGTCTTCATTTGCAGAAAATGTGTCACTGTTGGCAATGGGTGCATCGTTTACAGGAAGAATTGTTAGATCAATTGTTGCCGGCGATGAGGCCACCATGCCATCATGAGCAGTAAATTGAAATGCGTCGGCGCCATTATAATTATCTCCAGGCTGGTAGATATATTCTCCGGTTTGACCGGTCAGGTTGATTGTTCCATGCAATGGTTGCGTCGTGATAGCAAAAGAAATAATGTCATTGTTATTGGGATCAGTGGCAAACAAAGTGCCTTGAAAGGATTCATCTTCTTTCAGGGTTTCAGTGGCGTTGCTGACTTGAGGCGGATAATTCAAGCGTCTGAAGGTTGCAAATATTTTGTGATTGCTTGAAATATCTTCAAGGGTATAAGTATTTTCGGAAGAAGCGACAACCGCTTCGTTGTCAACCAGCACCTGATCAATCATGTAGTCATTATCCGGAATGATCTGAAATGTCTTGTTGGTCATGCCAATGACTTCCATCGTGCCATTGGGTGAAATACTGCCATTGGCACCCGAAAGAGCGACAATCTCAAAGCGTGCAGTCGCAAAGCGAACCTGGAGATCATGATTCTCTGTAACATTATAGAAGGTGTAGCGATTGCCTTTAATTGGTGTCTCAATATCATCAATGAAGAGCTCAGATACCCCATAGCCTGTGGAGGGTATAAACGTAAATGTTTGAGCTTTTCCACTCAAGACTGCTGCCACTGACGGATCCACCGATCCATAATTGCCTGCAATGGCAGAAATGGTAAATGCTTCCTTGAAATGTGCAGTTAAATGAACATCTTTTTGAATATTATCAATCGTATAGCTTTTTGTTGTTATGGCAATGGGAGTTCCTTCAATGGTGATATGGGAAAGGGTAAAACCACTATCTGGCTGAAATTCAAGTTTCAGGGAATGTCCATGATCAACAGAAGCCGGACTTGATGGTTTAATGCTCCCATTTGCCGATGATTCCATGTACACCATATGGCTGATAGGCAAAAATTTGACCACCAGTTCATGGTCATCAGTCACCGGATCAAATATATATCCTTTGCCTTTAACCTGAACCGCGCGGCCATCAAGAGTCATTTGAGAAACATCGTAATCCGCATTGGGGACAATCGTAATTTATGGTGTTTCCTGGTGCTTGACCACAATTTCACCAGTGGGGGTCACACTGCCATATTCATTGGCAGAAATGGTTATTTTATGTTCATTGGCGCCCACATTCAATAACGTTTGGCCCATTGTTTGAGAGACATTTTTCGCCCGATCTCGAAAGCTGGCATAGACTGTTTTAGAGCCACTTTCACCAGAGAGTTGCCATTGTTTTTTTGTATTCAGGCTTTCCCAGCGGCCACCGCTTTCATGAATGATATTACTGATATACATTTCTGATGCACCGGTTGCACCCAGCACCAGACTGATATCACGCGAGTTGGTATCTGGCGGCAGTCCAACATTGACATTTTTGGGCTTTGTTGTATCAATGCGAAAGGCAATGGAGGTGGTTTGTCCAATACGCCCTTGCTTATCAACCGATGCCACATGAAAATAGTAGGAAACATCATCCCCTTCAAGGTCCTTGCTGGTAATCTTTCGTGTTCGCACAGGGGGTTTATTCAAGGTGTTTAATGGTTCAATCTGATGTGCGGATTTATTGTTGAAACTGTAGTAGTATCCTTTTACATCGCCTTCTGATGGTGGATCCCAGGTCATTGCCACATTGGGCCGATTGATAACCTCAGCTGGAATACTGGAAGCAATTGTACGCAGTCGCCTGGAAATTTTGACATATGGATGGGTCATTGATCGCAAATTCCGAACCGGTCCAGGGCCCTGTTTCGTTGATTTTTCATTGAAACGTTTTCTTTTGTCCAGACTGCCTGTCAGAAGAATGATCACTTCCTCACCAGTGGCATATGTTTTTGCATTGAGCTGGTTTTCATCCAGTCTACCGGAGGCTGTCACCCATTTATCGGCAACAAGTATATTGGATTGATACGCCTTGACATTCAAGAGGTATAACGATTCTGGATTTAAACCCGAAACATGAAATTGATTGTCTTCCACACCCGTGCTTTGAATAAAAATACTGTTGTGATTAAAAATTTGAATAATGATATCCAAACCAAAGGTATTGTCTATGGTGCCAGACAGTTCATACTGCGGATGACTCTCCATGAGAAAATCTACCTGCGAATGAACGCTTAACCCACCTTTTACTTGAAGCGGGTATCCATCGGCCAAAACACTCACCTGGTAATCATCCAGAATGTCATTATTGGCATTGCGCAGTTTCAGATTACAGATTTCATACTTGCCATTGCTGTTACTGGTGCTGGTGCCAATGTAGTCCTGAACACTGTCATAAGCCACTGAAAATACAGACACACTGGCATCAGAAATTGGCAAGCCGGTTTGTCCGCTCTTTAGATGACCAGAAATACAACCACTGGCCGGCATCAGAATATCCAGTTGATTCTGGGGAGCCTGGTTTTGAAGTTCCTGGTCAAGGTAGTCTGTATGTATCACTGTTATCCGGTAGTCTGTGATCAGTGGGGCGTTGGTGATAGAATAGCTGCCATTTGACGCGCTTCGGGTTTCCTGAAAAAAGCCAGTCGCATTGGAAAAGACAGTGATTTCTGCATCTTGAATGGGATTGCCAGTAACATCATCCAAAATACTTCCGCTAAAATGTGATGCTGTATTCAGGGAAATTGTAAAAAATTCTGAGGTGGGAATGCTGATTTTTTTGCGATAATACGCCAATGGCATGTCTGGTTCTGGCCAAATCCAAAGCCAATAATTGTCGTTTCCAGGAAGTCCTTTTAAAGTAAACAGTCCTTCTTTGTTTGTTCGTGCCTGATCGTATTGTTCTGGCACGTTTTCTGACTGAATTTCTACCCGCACATTGTCCATGGGAAGATCCATGGCATCCAGAATTTGGCCATCAATGTCATAGGCATCCAGGGCCTGAAGAATAAAATGGATTTGGGTATCACCCGCAGTAATGTTTTCTTGAGAGAAACTGTCGTGGAAATCATCATCTACATTGTCTGCACTGGCGGTGACAACATAATCTGATGCATGAAGTACACCGGTCAAAGTATACTGTCCCATATCGTTGGCATAGGTGCTGGCCCCCGCATCCAGAGATTTGGAATGACAACTGATAAAGGCATTGGCCAGAGCATAACCTTTTTCGCTTTTGACTGATCCGGATATGGTGTGGAGATCATTAATCGTAAAGGCAATGCCAGCCAGGTTGCCATTGAGAACAGACAAAGGAATACTGTCTTCAGGCACCCGCACATTTTTTTCTGGATGGTAGTAGAATACACCCAAATCCTGAATTTGTGCAGATAGAATGTAGTCATCAGCATCTGCCAGCCCTTTAAGGAGAAAATAACCATCTGTCATCGGATGTGTTTCTGCCTGTGCATTCAGATTTTCTGAGATGGCCATGATATGTGTTTTATCCAGTGGGACACCCGAAATTTTGCCTTCAATGGTGGTGCCTGGCGATAAATTAAACAATACGCCAAACGCATTGTTTGTCATTGTGGAAATCTGTTTGGCATTTTCCATACGAAAGGCATCGGGGAAGTAATGATTGATACAATTATCACAGACAACTTTTACGTTGTAATCATTGGCTTCAAGCAAGGCATCGATTGTGTACTCGGTATCTCCCATACCTGCAAGTAGTGAAAGGGTTTTTTCATGATGCATTGATGGCGAATGCGCGATGATCCGAACAACATCATCCGGTTCAAAGGCATCGTGGAAGTAAACAAAACCCGATATCTGACGATTTGCTTGCCGCGTCATATGAAAAACAATATTTTCAGCATTGCCTTCGCTCAAATCGATATTTCGTGCAGATGCCAGGTCTGGTTGATCCGGGTAGTAAACATCCGGATAGTTTTCACCGGTGACGTAGACTATATAATCGTTGGCTGATTTCAGGCCAGTTAATGCAAAAGTAAGCGCTGTATCAATACCCGTCAGTTTTTGTTCAGCTTCAATATTCTCAGACAAGGAGACTGCTTTCATTAACACAGTATCTCCCCTGTCCAGATCATAGATTACCCCGGTAATTTGTCGGTCGGGTGGCTCCAGCACAAAATCCAGGTAGGTGGTTTGACGAACCAGTGTGACCGCTTTGGAAGTCGTTTGATAATCTTTTCCGAAAATTTTGATAGTATAGATCCCCGGTGCCAACCCATTGATTTCATAATGGTATCCGTCCAAATCCTGAGACACCGCCTGACCCCATCCACCAGTGATTTCTGATCGGGCCTCAACAGTCATGCCATAAACCGGCGTGTTTTCAAACAAAACGCGGCCACGAATCTGATATCCAGCCTGTAAAATTAAATTGCGGTTCATTTCTGATGGCACAACACCTTCTGCATATTTAGCATTGTAGACTGTATCGTTAAACTGATCGTCATCGCCATTATCTCGGTAGTATGCAGGCATGTCCTTTTCTCGTTCACATTGAATGGTATAGTCTGAAACATTTTTATCCAGTCCGGTCATCCGATAAAATCCCTGTGAATCGGTCTGACACTGGCTGATGAAGTCTGTGCTTTCTGAGCGAATGGTCACCCAAACACCCTCAGGTGCGGGGATATCTTTAGTATCAACAAATATTTGTCCATGAATGGATGCACCACTATCCAACTGAAAATCAACCTGTGTGGTGAGTGTTCGAGTGTCAACCATTGATGCCTGTTCAGAACGATTGACCTGATTGTAGTACATAACGCCATAATTCTCTTTGGCTGCACTGATTACATAGTCTGGCGCTGGAGTGACAGTTAAGGTGTAATTTCCCTCATGATTGGTTGTTGTTGTGGCAATTTTCTGCCAGGGATTGCTTTGAGATATGGCCTGAATGAAAACATTTGTCAGGGCGTTGTTAGCCGCATCCACCACTTTTCCGAAGATTGTGGATTGGTCAATTAACACGAAATCAATATCTGTGCGGCCTGTTTCCACAGATTCTGAAAATACGAGATTGACGTAGTCATCAGAAATAATCTCAATGCGATAGCCATGCGTGGCCGCATTTACTGAAAGAACAGGGGCCAGACCTTTTAAAATGTATGCGCCATTGTCATCGCTAATGGCATTGATGCCCATGTGCATGCCTTCAGACCAGGCATTGACTTGAATGCCAGCCATGGGCTGATTATTGTAATAAATATGGCCGGAAATGCTTTCGCCTGAGTCTGGATCAAATATAATATCAATATTTTGTAGTAATGGTGTGGTGGGATGAATCCATGTGGCCAGATTGGCAGAAATGGTGCTTTCAGTGGGGGTATCTGTTCCTGGCGTTTGATTGCCTGGCAAAGCAAAGAAAAAGTTTTGCCCATGTATTTCATCATATGCAAAGATTTGATATTTATTTGCAACAAAAAGCCCCTGGATTTTATAGCGGCCATCCGCATCTGTCAGCGTCGATATGGAGTGGCTGCCATCTTTTGAGGTGGCATGAACCGCAATATTTTCAATTGTGCCATCCAGATTCCGAACCTGCCCCATGATTCCATCATCAGGGACTCTGGGCATGTATAAATCTACGCCCATGAGATCATCAGCCAAGAGCACCAACAGATTTGCATCGTTCATGCTTTGGGCATCAGTATAGTAAATGCCGCGATAGCTCGTATTTTCCGGCGGCGGCCAGGCGGAAACAATGATGTCCGAGGCAGAAGGAATACCATTGACTGTGTATCGCCCATTGTTATCACTGATGGCACTACCCACCAGATCATTTTGTTGCCAGACCTGAACCTGAAAACCGGAAAGCGGCGTCTCGCGTTGTTCGGAATCGAAAATTTGTCCACTGATTGCACGCGTTTCATAGCCCACAAAGTGGGCGGTGATCGCATGATCAGCATCTGCCAGCATCGGAAAATTGGGGATTGGGCCATAATTCACATAATCGACAATAACTGATGACAATTGATAATTGGGCTCTGGCAGAAAGGTAAAGGAAATTATTTCACCTGCAAACACTGAAATTTGGCCATTTGGATTAATTTGCCCCCCCTCACTGGCTGATGCTGTGAATGTATAGCTGGGAAGCGTCTTAAATTTTGCATGAATGGAGGCATCCGCTTCCAGATGGCTAAAAATATAGTTTGAAACTGGGCCTTGAGACTCTTCATCGATCAGAACATCGCTAATGGCAAAGCCTGGGTTGGGCGTGATCACAAATTCAGGATAATCGCCCTGAATAATGCTGATTTCTCCAGATGGTATAATCTGACCGCCAATATCAGCAGTTGCTTGAATAATATGACGTGGCCGCTCTTTAAAAGTGGCTTGAATTTGATGATCATCACGAATATCCCAAAATGTATATCTTGAAACCGGACCTTGTGACACATTGTCCACCAGAACGTCATCAATTTCGTAGCCCGCATCTGGATAAATGTCGTAGGTTTGATCATGACCTTTATTGAGTTTAATCAAGCCGGATGGCGTTATGCTGCCGTGCTCCCCGGATGTTGCCGATATCTGAAACTGGCGGAAAGTGACAATCAGTTCGTGGGATTCAGTCACATTCCAAAAAACATAAATGGTTTTGAGAGGCTGTGGTATCCCATCAACAATAACTTCATCAATGGTGTAGCCAGTATCTGCTTGAATCACAATACTTTGATCCTCACCTCTTGGCACAAAAATTTGTCCGGAGGGTGAAATGGCACCATTGTTCATTGCTGTGGCTGTGATGATGGGCATGGGTTCAAAAAACGCCGCAATGTCATGGGATTCGGTCAAGTTCTCGAATAAATATTGATCCAGTTGACCCAAATCCTGATTGTCCACACGAACATTTTGGATTGTATAACCTGGATCAGGAATGATATCAAAAGCCTGGCTGTCGCCCTCAGCCACCACAACTGCACCAGAGGGAGAAATACTGCCATGATTACCCGCCACAGCCTGAACAATAACGCGTGCCGATTCAAACTGAACATCCAGTGTGTGGTTTTGATCCATCTTCTCAAAATAATACTGATTCATTGGGCCTTGATCATCACCATCAACAACAACCGATTTCACACGAAATCCATGATCTGGATTAAATTCAAAAAATTGAAAATCACCCGGATTGACAGCAATTTTGCCCTCTGGAATCACACTGCCATAAGGCCCGCTGGTGGCGGCGATAATAAACAGATCGCGGACAAATGTAACCGAAATGGTATGACTTCCCTGAATCTCCCAAAAGTTATACCGAGTCGTTGCGCCCTTGGAGATGCCATCCACCAAAACATCTTCAACCCGGTAGCCTTCATCTGGAATAATTTCAAATGATTGATAAGCCCCCAATTCCACCAGAATCATGCCAGATGGTTCAATGCGTCCATTCTCACCCGAGGTTGCCATAATAACCATTTTGGGTCGAAATGTGGCGTGAATGCGATGATTCCCTGAAATATTCCAGAACGTATAATGAGAAACTGGATCAATAAACGCTCCATCGATTTGAAGCTTATCTATGACATATCCATCATCCGGAACAATTTCAAAGGATTTGTTGGTGTTAAAATAGGTGCTGATCCATCCAACAGGTGTGATCTGACCATTTTCACCACAGGATGCTTGAATATGAAAATCACCTGGCATAAAGTTGACAGTCACCTGAATATGCTCATTGAGATTTTTCAGCAACAAATGGGTAACCGGCCCTTTGGATTGGCCATTAACAATCACATTTGCCACATGATGATTGATATCAGGTAAAAAAGTCAATTCAACATCATCACCCGCATTGACAGACAAGGGGCCTTCGGGCGTTACATTGCCGGAGCCATCTGTGATGATTGTTACATTAATTTTTGGCCGAGCTGTAAATTCCGCATGAATTTGATGATCTTCCTGGATGTTGATGAAATCATAAGTATCGCGTTGCCCCAAGGAAATATGATCCACAATAACATCAGACAGGTAATAACCTGTACTGGCTAAAAATGAAAACTGAACAGAATCGCCCTCATCCACATAAAGATTCTCACCGGGGGTGATACTGCCTCCCGCTGAGGCCGTCACCTTAATGCTAAAATGTTTGACCTGATTTTGCACAAAAACGCTGACAGTGTCCTGTGCGGAATGATTATTGGTATTAAAAACAGTGAGTTGAAACACAACATAAGCGCCAGTCTTATCCACTTCAGGCGCTGTAAATTGTGGCGTGATGCTATTGTCATTATCCAGCGCAACAGTTGGGCCAGACAATTGTGTCCATTGATATTTAGCGATTGCATTGGCTGGATCATAAGAAAACGTGGCATCCAGCATGACAGATTCTCCCTCAATAACCAATTGATCCAGGCCGGCATTGGCAATCAGCGTGTAATTGAGTCGTCGCGCCAGCATATCCTCTGAATTGGTTCTAAGCTGATACAAGTCGCCATTACCAACAACTCCAGGAACCGGTTGACCAATTAGAACATGCATGTCAACATTTTCACCGGTTCCCTGTCCACTGCCAGCCGATATCATTCGGTTGGGGATATGTTTTTCAAAATTTGTAGCCTGTCCCAAGGATGGGACAATCATGCATAACACTGTCCATAAGAGGACAACATATTTTATGGGGTGGGTCATTGGATGCCTCTTTTATCTTTGAATTTTTTTTTGTAATTAATTAAAAATTGATGAAATAATTCAATATTTTTTTGTGTGAATTGTTTGTGTATTCGACAAAACTGGAGATTTTCTTGAGAGGGTGTGATGCTTATTCAGGCTTCTATCAAGGATGATGGATTGTCTTATTTTTTAGGGTGATAGTCTCCCTTGAGGGCACGATTAAAAAACTCATCCAGTTTGCCGCTGGCTTTCAGTTTGCCCAGTCCGCGATTGAATATGGGCAGCCATTCCAGTCCCTTTGCATTTTTTGTAAAAATTAGACATAAAGGACCTTCAAGAACCGGCTTGGGATGATAGGTTATTTTTGATAACTGCGCTTCAGAAAATTTTGTTCGCAATAAACTTTGTCCAACAAAAAGCGACACAACAACAATGTTCACGCGATGAGCAAGTAGTTTCTTGAAATTGAGCTCATCTGATGCAATCCGATCAACCTTTAAAATACCAGAATCTTCGGCCTGTTTAAAGTTTTTACCATAGAAGTACCCAATCATTGCGCCAATTCGTATGCCTTTTAAATCATCCATTTTTTGCCAACCAAAAGGCCTTTCCTTTAAATGAAAAAAAACCTGCTGCTCCACAAAAACAGGATCGCTGAAATGAAAATATTTTGCACGTTCCTCATTCCAATACCATGCAGATGATGCAACTGTAACGCCCTTTTTTGTATAATCCATGGCTCGTGCCCAGGGACAGAATGTATATTCGACTTTAACGCCTTCAGCTGCAAAAGCATCTGTCACGATATGTGTGATAAAACCATAGTGTTTTAATTTTTGTGACATAAATGGCGCCCATTCTCCAGTGGCGACTTTAATTGTTTTATCTGCACTATAGGCATTAACTCCCATGAATCCCCACAGTGCCAATAGAACCAATAATGTAATTTTTTTCATTCATTTCTCCTTTTTTTACTGAACAAAATGTTATGGTATCGTTCAACATAATTTTTTCATGGCATAACTTTTGCCCTCGTTGCCTTCTTATTTCCACGCAAAGCATGGGAATGAGAAAGCTGTAAATCCAATCGCTTAAACGAGATGTGCATAACGATAAACATAAACGTGGGAACGAGAAGGCTAAAACTGACTTCGTCAATGACCTGGGGCTAACGCCCCAATCTACAAAGATTCCGCCCCTATCGGGGCTAAGAAAAGAGTGTGGACTTATTTTTCAAAAATTTCTTATGGGTCCCAGTTACAGTCACAACGCAAAGCGTGCGAATAAGAAGGCAATAATTATGCCATGAAAAATCATAATTGAATGATAATAATTCATTTTTTTCCCCTTAGCAATATTTTTTTATGCTCACTTCTTTATATACTGGAATCTTTTTTTCGCACTCACCATTAAGTGAATGGCCAGTGAATGCCCTATGCTTATGGTTGTGCGGGCTCCCTTATTCATCATAATAATGTTTGTCTAATCCAATTTTTTTACAAAAAACAATTATCTTAAAAATATCAAAATGTTATAATTAATTATTAATTTTTATTAATTTTTATTAATTTTTCTATTGATTTTTGTTAGAAACTTCTTTATCCAGTCTAGTAGGTCGGAACTATTGTAAAATTAGATAGTTTCAAATTTTTTTTAAATCTTTTTTAAGGAGGTATGATGAAACAGAAACTGTGGTTAATTGTGTGCATTTTTTGTGTGATGTCCCCATTAAATGCCAAAACATTGGAAGAATGGGCAAAGACGTTTGAACCATCTGCAATGAGCTACGAAGAACGTGTTAAGGAATTTCAATGGTTCAGAGAAGTTTCTAAGGAATTGGCCAAGAAGCTGGATGGTAAAACGATCCGCAGTGCAGCCGAGCATATCAAAACGCATTTTTATGAACGTGATGTTCTGACTGAAGCATTTTTTGATATTACCGGAATTAAGGTTAAGCACAACATCATTGGTGAAGGTCCTGTGGTCAAAGAAATTATGACCCAGTTGAGAACCGGACGTGTTATTGAGCACATCTATGTTAATGATGCTGACCTGATTGGCACTCATTTGCGGTATCAGGGCGTGGTAAATTTATCGGAGTACATGAAGACTGAAGGAAAAAAATATACCAATCCTTATCTTGATTTAAATGATTGGCTTAATTTGGAGTTTGGTCAGGACTACGATGGTAACCAACTCCAACTGCCGGATCAGCAATTTTCTAATTTGTATTGGTTCCGATATGACTGGTTTACTGATCCCAAAAACAAGGCAGATTTTAAAGAGCGCTTTGGCTATGAATTGGGCGTACCCATCAATTGGGCGGCTTACGAAGATATTGCAGAATTTTTTACCGGTCGTGAGCAGACAAACCCCGATGGCTCAATTGTTAAAGCCTATGGCCACCTGGATTATTTGAAGCCATCACCATCGTTGGGATGGCGCTTTACTGATGCCTGGCTGTCAATTGCGGGTGTTGGAGACAAAGGCTTGCCCAATGGTATACCGGTTGATGAATGGGGGATTCGGGTTGAAAATAAAGTGCCGGTGGGATCAATGGTTGAACGCGGCGGGGCCATGAACAGCCCGGCAGCTGTTTATGCGTTAAGCAAATTTATGGAATGGATTAAATTTGCGCCGCCCGAAGCAAAGGAACTGGAGTGGCATACAGCTGGTCCTCGCGGTGCCCAGGGTGATGTCGCTCAGCGAATTTTTCAGTATATTACCTGGCTGAGTACTGATGCATTTCATAAAAAAGGCAGCCCTGTGGTGGGTAAAGATGGCTATCCAGTCTGGCGTGTGGCCCCGACGCCTCATGGCCGCTACTGGGATGAAGGCATGAAAATTGGTTATCAGGATGCCGGCAGTTGGACCATTCCAAACTCTGTAAGAGACACATATCGTGCAGCAGCATGGTTATGGGCGCAATTTGCTTCCTCAAAATCGGTTAGTTTGAAAAAATTTCTGGTGGGCGGTACACCGGTTAGAAAATCAACCATCAATCATCCCTATATTGATCAAAACATTAAAAAATGGGCGGGTTTGATTGAGTTTTATCGATCTCCGGCAGAAAAAAACTGGACAGACAGCGGCCCCAATGTGCCCGATTATGCACTTTCTGTGACCTGGGTTGCCAATTTGGAAAAATCGTTAAAAGAATTTCATAATGGTGCAGCCATTCCAGAGCTTGCCCAAAGAACAATGGATCAAATGGCCAAAGACCAGGATGAAATGATGGCGACCTTAAAACTGAGAAAATATTCGCCAAAGCTCAATCCTATTAAAAGTAAAGAATATTGGCTAAAACAACCCGGGTCGCCCAAACCCGAACGAAAACCGGAAAAACCCAAAACAATCGCTTATGATGAACTAATCAAGCAATGGCAATAAAGGAGGTCAAATGAAACGCGTCTATTTTTTATTATTGATATTTTTGATGATTTTTACCCCCAAAATTTGGGCGGAATCCATTACTATTGGTGTTGAAAGCCGAAACTTCTATCCATTCTTCTTTATTGAGGGTGATAATGCAAAAGGACTTTTATTGGATATGGTGGTTGATGGATTTTCACCATTGGGAATCAAACCCAAATTCAAACCTTTGCCCATGAAACGTGCCTTAAAAATGGTGGAAAAAGGGAAACTGGATGGTATCATCGCACCCCGCGTGAAAAACGACAAATTTTTGTTGCCTGATGATGCCTTTGATACCGATATTTCAAAACATCGTATTTTACAGGTGGATTCTGTTGTGGTCACAAACAAGAGTGATTACGAATTTTTTGGTGATGTCAAGTCCTTGCCAGTCCCAATTCGAATCACATTGGGAAATCCCATTGAAACTTTATTCAATGAATATAAATTGCCTGTTGATGATGCAAAATCGGGCGACCACAATGTCAAAAAACTCATTCGAGATAAAAAGGGATGTGTCGTCACAACATCATTGAAAGCTATGACATGGCTTGAAGATCCCAAATTTAAGAATGTTATTGATGTTTCCACAGAGCCTGTAATTTCTCGATCTTATTTTTTGATATTTTCGAAAACATCCAGCTTTGATAAAAACAAAATGAAACAAGTTTGGGATGAAATCGCTAAAAACAGGGATGACTATATTTATCCAATCAAACTTTTTACTGCTTATTAAACATGACGTGCAACTGTTACTAAAATAGCATCTATTCGTCACGTTCCCACTTTCTAATCCTTGCTTATCGTTGTATATCTCGAAAAGAGCCTGAGCTTAAAGGATACGTTCCCACGCTTTGCGTGGGAACGTATCCTGGCCGCTTGTTTGTCCCATATCTGCTTGATGGGGGACAAATCAGTTCTTGTATTTTTTTTGAGCCTATATCCGAAAATGAATGTAGGGACGAACATAAGGTTTGCCCGGGTGCAACACAAAAAAGTTGCACTATTTTCTTAGCCCTGAAAGGGCGTAACATACCAGCCCAGGGCAACGCCCTGGGGAAATGTAAAAAAGATTTTTAAGCCCTGTAGGGCGCTACATAAATGGGCTACCTTTTATCATTGTTAGTTTATGTGTCGCCCTTTCAGGGCTCAAATCATTGTAATATATTTTTCCCAGGGCGTTGCCCTGGGCTGTTATGTTACGCCCTTTCAGGGCTCATATCATTGTAATATATTTTTCCCAGGGCGTTGCCCTGGGCTGTTATGTTACGCCCTTTCAGGGCTAAGAAATGCAATAAAACAATAAATTTAAAAAAGTACAACTTTTTTGTGTTGCACCCGGTTCGCCCTACATTCGATCTCGACCATAGGTTTGATTCCTGTTTTTGCTTCCCCATCCATTGGATACGCCCATATAAAACTTTCAACAAATCATCTTGATGAAATACAGCAAAATATGTTAAAGTATCTGATAAAAACGTCGTCCTAAACGCCCAAAAATATTTTTAAATAGGGAATCAATAGGTGTATGGAAACCAAGAAAATACTCATCATTGAAGATAATAAGCTCAACCTGAAACTCATACGTACAATTTTGTTGATCAGCAATTTCAAGGTGATCGAAGCTGAAAATGCAGAAATGGGATTTCAACTGCTCGAAGAACAACGACCTGATATTATTCTGATGGATATCCAGTTGCCGGGTATGGATGGTCTTACAGCCACACGACGGATAAAGGCATCGGAAGCCTACAAAGACATTCCTGTGATTGCCCTTACCGCCAAAGCCATGGATGGTGATGAACAAAAAGCAATGGCTGCGGGCTGTGATGGTTATATTGTCAAACCAATCAACACCCAGGGGTTTATTTCAACCCTCAATGATTGTATTAAAGATGCCCCACCACCTTCCAGTTTAAAAAATGGTCTGATTCCCAAAGATCCAAAAATTATGGATACTCTAGAACGTCGTATAAAAGTTATTGATGACGCATTTACACAAAGACGCAAAATATTGATTGTTGATGATGAACACTTAAATGTTCAAGTGTTGGAACATCAACTGACAGAGTATTCATATGATACCATTGGCGCATACTGCGGCGAGGATGCCCTTGAGATTGTTAAAAAAGAACTGCCGGATTTAATTATTCTGGATATTATGATGCCTGGTATTGATGGCTTTGAGGTCACAAGAATCATCCGGGCAGACGAAAAGACATCGAAAATACCAATTATCCTGGTCACCGCTTTGAACAGCAAGGAGGATCGAATTCGCGGTCTGAATCTTGGTGCGGATGAATTTTTGAATAAACCCATCATGTTTGAGGAACTGCATGCCCGAGTTCGTTCATTACTTCGATTAAAGGCATATCAGGAACAAATCAATGGATACAATTCCATCAGACAAGCATTTATCGACCCGAACACAGAAAACAGACAGACAGAAAGCACTCAAAAGTCAGCTCTGATTTTGATGATTTTGCCGGACCAATCGAGCGACTTACTAGATGAATGGGCCAAGCAGGCTCCTTTTGAAATTTTAAGGGTCAATAATGTACGAGATGCGATTTCAACAATTGATAAAAAACATATTACTGTCGTACTGCTTGATAATGTAATGTCCAATCAGGATTTGCTGTATTTATGTCAACGCATCCGAGACCTGTCTCATTTGAAAAATACGCAGGTCATTTTATTAACTGAATTTGATCGCATTAACGATTATATCGATCAAAATATCCATTGTCCGGACGATTTTGTAATCAAACCATTTAAAAATGAGGAACTGAATGCTCGCGTAAAAAACATGGCAGAAAAGAAAAAACGACTGGACAAAATGAGTCATCGGTTTGAACACGCACTCCACGCAGCAATGACCGATCCATTAACCAACATGTACAATAAGAATTATTTTTTTCATTTTCTGGACAAAGAAATCCGACGCGTTAAACGTCATAAAACCCCATTGTCCCTGATGATGATTGATATTGATAATTTCAAAGCCATCAATGATACTTATGGTCATCTGATAGGTGATATTATTTTAAAAGATACGGCCCAGCTCATTATTAACAGCATCCGCGAGGTGGATATTGCTGCCCGCTATGGCGGCGAAGAATTTACTGTTATTTTGCCTTATACCGACGAAGTCGGCTCAGCCATTGTTGGCGAACGGATCCGAAATATGATTGAATCCCATGCATTCGATTTTCCAGGCAGTGAAACCAGCTACCATATCACAGTGAGCATCGGCGTTGTGAGTTGTCAGAATAAAACCCTGGATAAAAAAGCACTCTTGCAGGTAGCTGATGAGTTAATGTATTTATCCAAAAAGCAGGGTAAAAATAAAATTTCTTTCAGAGATCTGGATATCGATCCAGTCTCTGAAAAACAACCAACCCAAAACAGCTAATCGATGAAACTATCGCCAAGTCAATTCAATAATTCTCGCATTCACTATTATGAATATACCGCCTCAACAATGGATATTGCACGTCAACTGGCCCGAGATCAATGTCCGGATGGAACAGTTGTTATTGCAAGTATTCAGTCCAAAGGTCGTGGCAGAATGCAACGAAATTGGGAATCTCAAAAAGGGGGGCTGTATATGACCCGGGTTATTCGTCCCACTCTAGACATCTCTTTGTGCTTTGCTTATACATTTGCGGCTGCTCTTGCGATTGTTCATACCCTTCAGCATGAGTATAAAATTGTTGCCCATGTCAAATGGCCCAATGATATACTTGTTAAGGGACGAAAAATTGCTGGTATTTTAACAGAAACAGCTTTTCAAGAGAATCGACTGACTTACTTGAATATGGGGATGGGAATAAATGTCAATAATCAGACAGATCATTATGAATTTCAGGCTGTCAGTGTTCAGGAGATTCTTCATGAAACTGTTGATTTAAATTGTTTTTTTACGATCCTGGATCAAGCATTAAATCAAAAATTAAAAATAATAAATGTTGATCAGATTCTTGAAGAATGGAAAATCCATAATTGCACACTTGGAAAGGATGTCAGAATTGTTACACCCAGTTCAATTATTGAGGGATTGGCGGTTGGCCTAAATTCTGAAGGAGCATTGTTGATAGAGAAAAATAATGGCTCAATCGAAACCATTCTTTATGGTGATTGTGTTCCCCATTTTAAATGTTCGTATTGAGGTTTACGAGCCGTAGAGACGTAGCATGCTACGTCTCTACGCGATCTTGCATGTAATTATGATTCGATAGAAAT
>Ga0272440_1000604_pt1 | contig 30226 bp, 9 predicted proteins | sample SSMMMBAug17_FD_192440 | JGI IMG/M metagenome (GOLD analysis project Ga0272440, IMG submission 192440) | Marine sediment archaeal communities from Little Sippewissett salt marsh, Falmouth, MA, United States - SSM-MMB-Aug17 | ecosystem: Environmental > Aquatic > Marine > Wetlands > Sediment ... | reverse complement strand
GTATGAGGGCGCTTTAGCGTCCTTTCTCAATTCAGCGTTGGGCTTTAGCCCTACGCTGTTCTTGGGGTTGCCGAAATTGAGCATTCCTTGAATGAAATTCACTTCCCCTAAACTGTACATACGCCCCTTATTCATCTTCTTCAGTGTAATCCAGGTTCAAAAACAAAATAAACAATTATTAAATGAGGAACTTATTTTCAGAGCATTCCTTAGGAACGTTCTGAAAATAGCATGCTTATTTTTCTTAATCAGGGGGAATATAGGGACGTCTATGATTTTATGCTTTTCTATTCCATTTACTTCATTATATAAATGGAAAAGATGTCGCCCCTATGGGGCTTACGAAAATATGTGTGGTTAATTATCTGGGGCTAACGCCCCAGTCTACAAATATGTCGCCCCATCGGGGCTAAGGATAAACTAAAAAAAAATATAATTAAAAAACAATTTACTACGATATACCCGAAAACTTATGACCGCTTACTTATTAATAATGACAAACCTGTTAATAAGCTTGGTACGCATTTCGAAACAACAACTCTTGAATAAAACATCCCCCATCATCAATTGAATCCGCATGGAAATACTGAAGTCCAACATCTTCATCATCTACAGGAATTGACCACAAGGCTGCAAATCGTGTTAAATGATTGGCTTGTAGGTATACAATCATCTTATCTTGCAGAAAAAAAGGCATATTCAGCCTTTGAAATTTTTCAACAAGATCTCCATTCTCAGTTTCCAGAAGCGCACCATCACCAATTTCATTGACAAGGGCAGGAAAGGTATCCATCAGTCCCAGAAGTGCCTCGCTAAAGTCATCAAATTTATTGTAATTCGCATTCAATAAAATAGGAATATTTATCTTTGGTGCATGTGAAAAACGTTCATAATTCATGGTTTCATCATTAAAAAGAAAAGGATTGTAACGCACTGTTTTTCCAGCATTTGGGCCATCAGCCATCTCAAATTCAATCGCAATCCCACTTGCAATGGTTATGAAAAATGCATAATGACTGTACTTGACTTTAAGCCGGTCTGATGGTTTCAATGCAATGGCTATTTTTTGATAAACATCATAATAGTCCGAATCTTCATTGTACTCCCAGTTTTGGGGGTCATCAATGATCAGGTAGTTCAATGGTATCTTTGGAATATTGATTTGTGTTTCAGTGTATCCGCCTGTCCCCGACTGAATCCACAGGTTGATAGTACTCCCCATCAATGGATAAAAATAACTGTACCCTTCTGTTTCATACAAGGCTGTTGAACCATATGCGCCGCCATATCCAAAAGGTGTTTCAAAAGCCACACGATCTTTTGTGCGGTAATAGTTTTTACTTTCATCGCTGTCAAGATCATAAAATGTAACTGAATATGTATCCACATATGTTTTCCAGTTATAAAACTCGAAATCAATATTGTATTTGTCAACAGTATAGGGTTGTACTGTTGATGATACTGTAAATGGTGATGCGCCCACTGTCCATTTATACATGTATGGCCATGTTTCTTCACCTGTGTTGATATCCTGACCATTTATTTTCATGACAAATTGGTCATCAAAATTTATTTTTTCAACGCGCAGTATAAACCCATTGGCAATGGAGGTTTTGCTAACCTGAACAGATGGTTTATATGGTTTGAAATTATCATTTCTTTTTAAATAACAAGAAATTTCAGTACTGTCGTTAATGGTAATCATTCTATTGGTATTTACAGAATATTCATAAGGTTCATAGCCTTGTGCAATAATGATCAGTTGATATGAACCAGCTTGGAGCAATTCAACAAACTGATCTCCCCTGGAACTGCCTGAAACAACCTCCTCACTGTCTGCTGCATCCAGAATGGCATATTCAAAAGGATCATTTGTGTTGTATTCACCTGCCATATTTACTGTCAGGGTATATTCTGGATGCTGTTGGTTTTCAATTCTAATTGTTATGGTGCCAATATTTGATACCAGGCCAGAAGAATCTTTTGCGAAAAACCAGACATGATCCTGTCCAATTTTATCCTTGGGTGGCGTATAGCTGACAATTCCCTTTGAGGCATCTGCCAGATTGATTTCACCAAAGGTTATTGATTCGTTGGTCAAGCGATACACAATATCCTGTGAATCGATATCAGATGCTTGTAAATGAATGTTGATGGCTTGATTGGTTAAGATAACGTACTTATCATCGTATGCAACTGGCGCATCATTTATGGGTAATACTGTGAATGTCAGTAGCGTAGGTTCCGAATAATTGATATTATCAAAAGCCTTTACTTGCATGGTATCTATACCATAGATATTTTCAAAAGGAACGTAGGTAAACAAACCGGTATCCTGGTTAAAGTGCATAATTCGTCCTCTGGATGGCTCTTTTTCAATTTCATAGCGCAATGGATCTTCATCGGCATCACTGCCTTTAATCCTGTATTGTATGACAGTATCTTCATTCAGTGTCAGTTCATCACTTGAGATCACAGGCTGCGCATTTTTTGGATACACTGTCAAATCCACAGGATACTCGCGAAAAGATTCTGGAATATATGAATTGAAAACCTTGAAAATTATTGTCGAATGTCCTAACTCGCCAACTTGGGGCACAATACGAATAATTCGTTTATTATCCAGGGATTGAATGTATATATTATCTTTGGGTATTAACGCATGATTGCTGGTATTTGAAACAATTAAATCAAGCTCGTTTACAGGGGTATCTGGATCAAGCAACTGAATTGTCAAAGTCAAAGACGAATTTTCTTCAATGCGATATTCAGATAAAAACCCGGATACTTTCGGTAAATCCTCAACAGGCATCACCTGCCATATAAAGGTTCGGGAATATGAGAGATAATTTGGATCCGACATGCTGACAGTGACTGTTGTTTGCCCCGACATATCAGCCAAAGGATAAAACGACAATAACACAGCGTGATTATCAAGCTGTCTTTGAATATCATAGCTGGCAACAAGCTGCGGATTAGAGAATGTTAAAGACCATTGATGTGTACTCAGTAGATCATCATCAGATACATTCGCTATTACTGTTAAGGATTGATCTTCATCTGATTCCTGTGGGGCAATAGGATCAATATATGGTTGTTCATTTACCCGAATTTGAATTGGTGTAACATTCGATCCAATACCATCACTTACATTCACAGAAATCTGGCAAGTACCTGATTGATTGGTAACCGGTGTCAATAATAATGTACAGGGAGTTGAGGTACAGATATAGTCAATATCGCTTTCATTGAAAAGAGCTGGACAGTTCGTCACAAATGAAAAGCTTAAGTTATCCAATGGTGTATCTTTATCTATGACTGTTATAGCAATGGGTGAAGAAATGGTGTTTTTATTAATAATCTGTGAACCGGGTTCTATAATTAAAGGTGGATAATTCACTGTTGCTGAAAATGAAGTACTTTCAGACAAAAAGCCATCAGTGATATGGATTGTAAATTCATCCCGACCAAAAAAATTGGGTTCAGGAATTAGAATTCCAGAAAAATTGCGGATTTCATCTGCACCCAAATAAAATCGCGTGTATGTTCCCTGAGAACTGCAAAAAGAGATGTTCATTAAATGCTCAGAAATACAGGTGAGTGTAATCCAACCGCCTTCCGCATCAGTTACTGAAAATGAAACCGGTTCGGTTAATGTATTCATATTGGTAACCAGTGATGGGATAGACGTAATTTGTGGTGATGTATTCAACACAGTTAATAATAATTCTTGTGTTTCAATAAATAATCCATTGTTCATTACAAATTTCAAAACAACATCACCTATGCGGTTTTGTTCGGGTTGAACTGAAAACGTAAAAAAATGACATATGTTATCAAGCGTCAGCGCCATGCTGTTCGTATGAGATGATTCTATTGAGATCTTTTCATTGCGCACAAGTGCAAGATCAGTAGATTCAATGGTCAGCGTTACACTGCCACCATCAGCATCACATATGCTCATTGGAATTGCTGCGCTATGGGAATTGAATGGAATTGTCCATTGCGTTGGCAAAAAAAGGACAGGTAAACTCTGGATATCAACCTGAAAACTTTGTTGTGTTATCAATCGCTTATCAGACACCTGCATGGTAACCTGAACAACACCTGTTGCACCTTTGATTGGATCTAATGTTAACCTGGCAACTGAATCCTGATTGGGAAATGACAACGAAATATTTTCTGATGGCAAAACATCAGGAAGCGATGAAAGAATTGTAATATCAAGGTTTTCAGCAGATGTTTCAGGGTCAAATAATACGAAATCAATATGATACAAAGATAAATTGCTGATTGCATAATCAGCAATGGGCGATATTCTGGGACGACCATTGACAACCAGATCAAATGATACTGTATCAAAGTCATTATTTTCATCTTCAATTCGTAATGTTATCGTTGATCTGCCATATTTGTTTTCATTGGGAAATATAACTAAAGGAATAAATTTTGCGGTGATAGGCGGTGATAATGTCGTAGTGATAATATGACTGTTGATATAATCAAGATAAAAGCTGGCATGGGAAACCAAATCGAAATTTGAAGATTCACATGTCAGGGTTATCATTCCACCCTGACTGCTAGAAATATCAACGGGCAAGCGCTTTGTTTCCGAATTTTCATCAATGCGGATTTCAGATCCAATTTCAAAAATTTGAACTGTTGGCGATGCGAACACCATTGTATTACTGGTACATAAAATAATGGTAATCCATATGCCACGAAAGATATTTAAAATATTTTTTGATATCTTAATCACTGTATAAAACCTTTGATTATTTGTTTGTAGAAAAATATAACGATATAAAACAATCAGGTTTTATTGCAGTATTTATGCCATTATTTATTTGCGAAGGTCGTTTAGAGACGTAGCATGCTAATACCTGTGCGAAATTTATGAATCAGAATGTTATTCTCCTGTAAAAACAGAAGAATACAATGCTGGTTTATTGGTATTGTCAAGAATTTCAAAACGATATAACGTGTCTGTTCTTGTTTGCGGATGATACCATCGGGTTTCATATTTTGTATTATCATTTGAGGGATCCTTACCTGAGATCAAAGTTGCCATATCGAAGCCCTGATCATCTATTGGGATATTGTCAATAGCCAAAATTTGCCAATTGGAGTCTTTCATTTTGCATGCAATTCGAATAAGGGGTTGATGCCATTTGATTTGTGATGGATTGGAACATGTCCATTGGAATGACCAGTAGTAAGATGTCTGTGTGTCGGAAACATATCTGGGCGAACGATATTCCTTATAATTGGCATGAAATGTATTAGATTTGGGGTAGAAGCTATTCGCATCCATATCATACGAACATTTGCGGAATAATTCACCGCCACTTCCTGAATGCATCAAATTTTTTAAAAGATTTCCATGAATTTCAGACATAAATTTTCTGGTGTTTGGGCCATACAGCGTATGTCCGCCTTCATAATATTGCTGTTGATATTCTTCTTGCGTTGTCACATATCCCCAGTATCCATTGGCACAACTGCCAGGAAGAACATGTTGAACGTGTAATAGGCCCATTTGTTTTGCCATCCCTTGAATATGACTTGACATACGCTTTCCAGCCTCACAAGTTATTTCCAAAGGCAGGGGGAGAAGTATCATATTGTCCACGATAATAATCTGCGCTAACAATCGGTGTGGATACTGACGCTTTGAAAAGAGCAAGCTATGAAATGGCCCCAACACTTTTCGTTTGCAACCCTGACATGAACCTGTAAACCAAATTTTGGGCCAACCCGGCGCAAAAGGGGGGATTTTTTGCAAAAACAAGCCCTTCTCTCTTGCACCACCCAATACCGGACAACCAATTGCAGGCTGACACAATTCAATATGATTCATGGTATTACTTTTTAAGACATCAATATCTTTGGCACGAAAAGCGATATGACAATCCGACTTTAAAGACTTTGAGAGTTTTTTATATAATTCCATTGCATCTGTAGCAATTTTTACCCCCAATTGTCTGGCATATAACATATTTTCCAAAACATTTTCAGGCAGATTTGGATTGTTATCACCATGTGTCATATTAATGATTGCATGTATTGGCATATGATTGAGATGCTCGTATTTGTATATTGAATTGGCCAGACTTATTTGTGCAAAGCCAAGAATATCGCCGCTATATAGACATGCCAAATTCTGTGGTCGAATATTGGGATGAATAGAAAAAAAGGAAATTATGCCTGCAGGTTCAAATTCTTTATTGTCTCTTTGTGTATCAATACGAATCATATAGTAAGCTGGATTAATCGCTTGAAAGCGATTTTTTGATTTATCAATGGTCGTGTTATTCAAATATGCAGGAAGGCTTCTGTTACGAGCGGCATAATCAATCTGTGTCATACCGGTTGCAATTCGTGCCGGACGACTATTTTGATAGGCTGCAATGATTGCCTGAGAAATCTGTTCAGTAAGAAATGAAAACAATTGTGTATCAAAACCTTTACGATTTGAGGCATGATCATTGTAAAATTTACTGGCAAAATAATTACCCGGTCCACTGTGGGTATGGGAGCCAAATATGACAAGACCACTTGCGCTAATATCGGTTTGTTTTGCAATTCTTTCTGATACACTATGATGAAGAATGCGTGAACCAGAAAGTAAATCGCATTGAACAATCATCACTGGTTTTCCATTTGCGGGCTTTAAATAAAAAGCACGTGCCTTTAAACGTATTCTAAATCCCTTACTGTCCGCTGACAGAGAACTATAACCAGCAAGGGGTAGGCCCGGAGGGGGTGTAATATCTGTTTGTGCCACACCGGCATGGAAACAATTCGTGTCAGGAACGATTTGTGAAGAAATTGTTATGTACTGTAAGCTTATATGATTGTTGCAGGAACATAAGCCAACGAGCATTATAACCAGCAATAATGATTTTAATAAATTCATTTTTTACCTTTTTTCTCAATATTGTTTTAGGAATACGCTGAAAATAACTACCCCATTTATTGATAATACTTATGGGTACTTTGCCGACTGAACCTTTTCATAATAGTCCATTAACAATAAAAATGTTTGTTCTCTTGTTTCCAAAAACCGGATGTCATTTCTAAATTGCGAGCTATTGGGTAACCCCTTTGCAAACCATCCCAATCGGCTTCGCATTAATCGACAGGCACGTTTTTCACCCAAATATGCAATTGTGTGATCCACATATTCACATATGGCATCAAATTTATCTTTCAAGGATATTTCTGGCCGAGGTGAATTATGATATCTTGAAACAATATCTTGAAAAATCCAGGGATTATGCATTGCCCCGCGCCCAATCATAACAAAATTGCATCCTGTCATAGAAATCATTTGAAAGGCTTTATCAACAGAATCGACATCACCATTGCCAATTATGGGAATATCCAATAAATCTTTCAGTCTACGAATAATTGTCCAGTCTGCCTGACCGCCAAAACCTTGTTTGGCTGTTCGTGGATGGATAGCTATTGCATCAATGCCGCATGATTGTGCTATGCGTCCAATTTCGAAGGCATCTTTGCCTGAGGCATCCCAACCAGTTCGAATTTTGATAGTCAATGGGATAGTAACAGCCCCTCGAACCGCTCGAAAGATGGATTCCGCTTGCCGGTAATCTTTCATTAATGCAGCGCCAGCACCAGTTTTTAAGACTTTACGAACAGAACATCCCATATTGATATCCAGAATATCCGCCCCTTTAGATACCACGATTTTTGAAGCTTCAGCCATTATTTGTGCATCTGAACCAAATATTTGAAATGACACAGGCTTTTCTCGTGGATCCCATTGAAGATAATCCAACGTTCTTGGCGAATCATAAACCAGGCCATTGGCGCTGACCATTTCTGAGCAAACTAAGGCACAACCGAACGATTTGACCATCAGTCGAAAAGGAAGATTCGTAATTCCAGCAAGCGGTGCCAGGATAAATGGATTGGATAGTTTAATTGATCCGATACGCATCCTACGATTGATTACTCCCAAACAACATCAACAATCATTTCAAAATCATCCCCAGGTAGATAGTCATCAGCGCCATCTCTGCCAACACCATTGTCATCCAATGCCCATTGGGTAACCTCGCTGCCATCAGCCAGCCTTGCAATACACTGAATATGATAGGCCTGTTCCGCTTTGAGACCAATAAATGAGAAATAGCCATTTTCATCAATCTGTGTTTTGCCTATATAGCCGCCAAAATCTTCATCAGTCTTTTCAAACAGCTTAACAACCACTGAAACACTTTCAGGTGGAACATTTCGATAACGATCCAGAATTCGGCCTGTTATGGCGTGAGGGCTGGTTTGAAACAATGTAAAATGGACTGTATCCCCTGCCTGTTTACCACCCTTGCTCAGCGAAATATAGCCATCTGCCTGAACAGTAATTTCATAATCAAATACTGTGTCAAGTAATCCGGCAATTTCAAAGCATCCCTGATTGTCGCTGATTCCTGTAACTGCCATCTGGGCTTCGGTTGATCGAATCATGATCCGCGCATTTTTAATTAATCGACCGGCTTGATCTTTAATACATCCATTAATTGATGCACCTGACACCAGTTTCAAATCTTGCGTATTGGTTTGTGCCTGTGTGTCCAATGAAATTTCTAAAGGTGTAAATCCAGGTGCATTCACTCGCAATATAATTGTCGATTGTCTGGGAATATTGGAGATAGCATACGTGCCATTGATTTTACTTTGGCCAGATACCAGAAATGAATTGTCTATGGTATACACCGATATATTGGTGCTTTTTGTGTAATTGATCCATGCGCCTGATGTGAGATTAAGCACCTGTACTTTTCCCGCAACGCGGATACCTTCAGTTAATACAATCGTTCGGGTTTTTGACGTATTTAATTGAATCCCCTTTTCCTGAAATATTGCAAGGCTGACGTCAGGTTGTGGCGTGACACGAAGAATGTAATCATCTGAGGATTTGAGGCCCTGAATTTCAAATTGACCGGTGGTACTTGTCTGAACACTTCTGAAAATATTGGTCATACTGGACCACAACACCACACTGACATTCTTTTGGCCATTACTGTTCATGTCTTCAACCCGGCCCTTGAATGAAAAGCCTTTGGTCATGACAAACAGCACATTTTCAGCATAAACCGCAATCGGGCCGCGTGTTTGGTCAATATACGCGCCATCAACAGATTGTACGCTTACCTCAAAATCCAACGCATCAGGTAAGCCGGCGATTGTAAATTTGCCATCGTTATCAGTATGCGCGCTGCTGCCTGTTCCGGCAGTATCTGACCATGCAGATACCCAGATCCCAGTTATTGCCTTGCCAGTTTCATCAGTAACTTTGCCCTTGATCCATCCTGTTTGAATCAACGATAATTGCAGCGAAATGCTGTTATTGTCTATGTTAAGATAAGTGGCTTTTTTACGATCAATTGTCATGCCAACAGATGTATAATACTGAATGGATTCCCCTGGATTATGTGCTGCAACAATATAGTCTGATGCCCGACTCAATCCATCCATTTGAAAATAACCCCGATCATTTGTTACAACACCATAATATAAACCGGTCTGGTCGGACTGTATTTCAATAATCATTCCATAGACAGGTTTATTTGACGTATCTTTTACAAAACCCGATATTCTGCCACCTGATGACAGAATAAAATCAATCTGATCGGCATCATTGGTATCCACAAGAGTGGCGTCACTGCGTTTGCTGGTCTGATTGTAAAAAATATCCTGATATTTGGCAGACCAGACACTCACAATATAATCACTGGCACTTTGAAGGCCATGCAATTGATAAGCAACCTGAGTGTTTGAAACAATCAGTTCAATGCCTTTGCCTGTTTGAAGTTGATCTGAGTAAGCATCAATCCAGATTGAGGTGCCGGGTTGCGGTATCTCTGGTAGCGATATGGTGCCAGAAATAGATGATCTGCCGGGAGGGGGTAAATCAAAATCAATGTCACCAGCATTGCCATTAGAAATATCAATCTTTTTGGCATCAGTCCAATGACTGGCATTATCATATACAATAAATGGATAGTGAGTGGATCGAAATTCCACGCGGTAATCGTTACCTGGTTTCAGATTATCGAATCGGTAGTCGATTGGTGAGCCATTCCCTTTGATATGCTTGGATTCAGCCACATTCATTTCTTTTGACCATGCTGTAAGTGTGCATTCAGTGCCAACTTCAAGACCGAGAATGGTTCCAGAAATTTGCCGGTTTGGCTTTTCCAGAATCATGTTTAGCTGGTTGTTGCCATCAAAAATTGTGATGGCTTTGCTGACATCAATGTAAAGAGAATGGCTGAATCGAATCTGATAACTGCCAGGCAACAGCCCTTCGATTAAATAGTTTGAACCTGATGTGTTACCCGAACTTAAGACAGAGCGCCATGCCTGAGTATCAGTTGACCATGCCTCGATATACACGCCATCGATTGATTCATTGTTAAATGAGACGCGACCGGAAAGTTGTCCGCCTTTGATTAATATCATATTGCGCTGAATGGTTCGTGAGGGTTGCACACCTTGCGCCAATTCCCATTTATGAACTGTTTGATTGGGTGCATTTTCTGCATAAAACGATGGCACATAGTCTGGCGTAATTACAGAGATCACGTAATCGGTGGCATCTGCATCAAGTCCAGTTATTTCATAGCGGCCTGTGGCATCAGTAGGAACATCACCGCCGGTCTGGGTGGATTCTGACCAGACATTAACCCAGATTCCTGAAGGCGCCGGCTGGTCCATTGTTTCCAGATATAAAAAGCCGCGAATAATTGCTCCCTTTTGAAGAATAAAATCAATATTTTTAGCGCCTGCACCCGAGACATTGACAAGATTGGCCTCTTCTTTTGTGCTTTTGTTAGAATAATAGGTCAGTGGATAGTACACCGGATAGACTGCAACAATATAATCACTGGCAGGCGGTAAGCCATCAATGATATAGTAACCATTGGCATCAGTAACAGCAGTTCCCCTGCCATTTGTACTTTGTGATTGTGCAGAAACTGTGACCTGATTCAATGGAAGCCCATTAAAATCGGTCACTGTTCCAGAAATGGAAGCCCCGCCTTGCAAATTGAAATCCACATGATCGGTATTCACATAAACCAGCGTGGCGTTTTCTCTTTGTGTCTGATTATCATACACCTGATAGGGATATGGGCTGTCCTGAACTTCAACAATATAGCTCACTGGCGCGCCATCGTAATCTGCCAGCAGGCCAACGATCTCATATTCTCCCAAGGCGTTGGTAAATGCGCCAAAGCCAGCCTGTAATACACTGGACCAGGCATTGACCCATTGGCTTGCCAGCGGGATGCCATCAACCAGAACTGTGCCGCGAATAAAGGGGTCGGAATGGATAAAAATATTGATATCGTTCAAATTTGCCATGCCAACAGGCACTTTTGTTGCTGCCTGCCAGGCACTGGCGCTGGTTGTTGGCAGATATAGGCCTGGCGTCTCTCCTGATGGAATCGTGTAGTAAAAGAATTGCTGCAATTCTGATGACCACACATATACGCGATAGTCTGTTGCTGGCCGCAAGCCATTTAATTCAAAACGATTATTTTCATCCACATTGACAGAACGTCCCATGCCAATGCTTTCTGACCATATTTCAACGATATAGATTTCATTCAATCCGCTGAGATCAATGATTTCTCCACGTATGCCATTATCAGGTGCAGGCTCAAGGACAAAATCAATATGTTCTGCATTTGTGTCTACTGTCGACACCGAATCTGCCTGATCTAATGTTTCCTGCTGGTTGAAGTATTGACAGAAATACTTGCTTTGTCCATCCGGCGGGCAGGCAGCGACACGTAACGATGCATGAACCGGTAAGTTGACAACAGTATAATTGCCAGAATTGTCTGTGGTTGTTTCGGCAATCACTATATTTTCCTGCCATACAGAGATATTGTATCCTGAAAGGCCCTGGCTGCCAATATCTTCGCCTGTGACATTTCCAAATATTTTTCTTCCCAGAACCTGAATGTAATTTTTCTTTTCAATCACGCGAGTGCCGGCATCAGCAGTCACTGTGAGGCTGACCGAATAATTGCCGGGTGTTTCATATATGTGTGAAGGATTGATAAAATGCGATGTCTGGCCATCACCAAAATTCCATCGTCTGCTGATAATAGTATCCTCACTGGTTTCAATAAACTGCACCATGAGTGGTGCCACGCCCAATCGCTGGTCTGCCTGAAAATCTATTTGTACAGGCACACGTTGAACAGTAATATAGTCATTTTTAACAAGCGTATCTGAGCCGCCAGGCCCAGTAACTGTAAGACTGACTGTATATTGACCTGGTGATGCATATGTATGAACAGGTGCTGGCAATCCACTATCCGAACTATCGCCAAAATTCCATTTGTATGATTCAATATCGCCCTGAGATTGATTGACCATTTGTACTGTCAATGGTGCATAGCCTGTTTGCGGATTGGCATCGAATTGGGCCACTGGTGATGCGACAGTTTTGAAATATGCGGCAATTTCATGATTTTTCGAAATGTTTTCAAACATATATTCTTTGGTAATGCCAACAGAGACATTGTTGATACGAACATCAGCTATGGCATAACCCGTATTTGGGATAATTTTAAATGTCGCATCATCGCCGGCATACACAGTTTGAATTTCAGATGGGTTTATTGTCCCACCCAAGAAAGCTTTTGGGGTAATCGTAAAGGTGTCAGCAGTACGAAATGATACGCGAATGCTATGATTGTCTCGAATATCAAAAAAGATATATTCAGATACCGATCCAACAGATTTGCCATCAACAATCACCATGTCTACCTGATAGGTAGGATCTGGAATAAAATATAATGGCAGATAGGCACCTTCTTTATCAATGGCAATAACTCCTTCAGGATCAATTTTACCATGACTGCCTGAAATGGCTGTAATCAAGAAGGGAGCCATGTGTACATTGAAACAACTGGTAGTGGATAATTGTGAATCATCGGTGACAGTCATACAGATATCTGCTGCCCCACCAATATCTGCAACTGGAATAATCGACAATGCCAAATTGTTGGTAATGCCAGCCTCGGTTATAAATTGATAGTTGCGTCCATTGTCATTGATTGATAGCGCATTGTCATTGTTTGGAACCACTTTTTCATTAAAGGAATTGATCGAGATTTTGAGTTCACCACCTTCCGCATCAGTGACTGTAAATGGTAATATGGGAAGATTGGCCCCCAATGCAAACACCTGATCTGGAATTAGAGAAATAGTGGGTGCATCAGGCACTGGTGTTATTTCAATCGTAATTGTGCCAGTCAACGAAAGTCCTTCAGGATCGGTAACAATAAGATACACATATGCAGTGCCATACCAATCACTGTTTGGTGGAAACATGGATAGTATTCCATTTGAAATACTGACATCCAAGGCATCACTGCTGGCAGCCCATTGAAGCTGATCATCTGGATGATCAATATCCAGCACATAGGGATTGAGATCCAGATAGTATTTTGTCAGTGCTTCAGGGAAGCTTTCAGATGGTATTGCAGTAAATTTTGGCGGGTCATTGTCTGACAAGACCGAAAATGAGAATTGTCGGGTTTCAGTTAACTGGCCATCAGTAGCAAATACAGTCAGCATGGTTTGACCATAGCTGTCCTCAGATGGTTTTATGACTGCGGTTATCTGTGCCGCAATGCCGCTGGTATCAATGACGTATTTATTTTTATTGACCAATAAAATGCGATCCCCTATAAAAGCGCATTGTGCAGGATCGACCAGTAAAACGTTGTCTGATTCCAGCCATATTGTCAATGGATCTGATTCCTGATCTGACAGGGAAACCGGAATAGATACTGCAGTGTCTTCAAGGGTGACCCGGCTGTTTATTTTTGCAATGATGGGCGGATCGTTTACTGCGTTAATTTTAAAGGAAAGCATCTGGATAACCTCAATGCCCGGTCCATCACCGCTAAACCCATTGTCGTTCATTCGAACTACAATATGGGCATCGCCCAATTGATCTGGTGATGCCCAATAATACATGCCATTCAGCGCACTGTTGATATGTGTTAATTGACCCTGAAATATGACAGAATCAAAATTTACAAATTTTCCCTGAACAATTGTGAGGTTTTGCGTTGCCAGCGCATTTAATGTGAGAAGCCCTTTGTTTGCTGAAATCTGAATATTCATTATGCCTTCGCGAACATCAGGATCGCGTATTTCAAGATAATTTTCTTCATTATTGAAACGCAACTGGCTTTCTTCCAAAATATCAGGAACTGTCTGAAAATCTTTTACCTGTTCATTATTTAACCATAGACCTGGACGATCATTGCTTGCATTTACATGAATGGTTCGGGTAATTGGCAAACTGTTATCCACGCCATCGTTGACAGTGATTACAATGCTGCGGGTATTTACATTGGGATTGTCTGTAGAATGTTCAAACGTGAGGCTGTCCAATACAGATTCATAATCTGTCCATGATGACACGCCCAGAAAAGTCAAGCTGTTGCCATCAGCCACAGCAATAATATTGCCAAAAAGGGTCTGTGAAAGATGATCGCCATATTGATAATTATCCACAATGCGAACGACCGCCTGCACCATATCGGCATGATCTGGGTCAAACAGATTGATACCTTTACAAAATGATATTGGTAAACTGTTTTCAATATATGTCATGGGCGTAAACATGCCGCTTAAATGCGGGGGATCGTTAACCTGTCTCACGTGAACAGAAAAATGATATACATGGCTGTATAGTTCAGGATCTAATGCTGTCAGAACAAAGGGTACTTCACCCGATTGATTCGTTTCTGGCCGGCATACCAATGTGAGCGCAGCGGATGCATCCACTCCCACGCGAATGGTGTATTGGCTGTTAGAGGATTCAATAATTGCCGAACCTGTCAGCGAAATTCGATCGGGTTGAATAATATCTGATGCAAATGATGCGATTGTCAAAACAATATCATCGCCATCAACATCAGTGACCGCAAAGGGAATACTGAATACTGTATCCTCATCAAAATACTGGTCTGGAATTTGTTGAATGCGCGGGGGATCGTTGTCGCTTAAAATAATTGTATGCAATTCGAAAGTTTGCCAAAGGCCGCCGCCCAAACCATTGTGACCATGATCCATTATTTTGATGGAAATAATTTCCTTGCCCTGAACATCAGCAAACGCAGAATATACCATGCTTTCCAGTGCTGTATTCATTGCAGTCAATGGGCCAGAAATAGCAATATGCGTATTTGTAACTTGTGTCATTTGAATGGCATCGTCAGCATTCAGTATAATAATGCCCTTTTCTGTTTTTATTTCCAAAGACATTTTATCTGTCAGAATATCTGGATCTGTTACCATTAATTGGCCGACATGGGTAGAATCAAAAATTAATTGTTCTTTTTCATACAATGATGAAATTTCAATGGCATTGGAAATGGCTGTATTGCCCAAATATAACTGGGGATCGTCATTGACTGCTGCAACAGGTATGGTCAACGATGCCGGGATACCCACTGTACCATCACTTTCAGTCAGAACAACTGTGATATGCCTGTCTGTTGCTTGGGGTCGATCGGAATCATGTGTAAAGGCAATTTGCTGAATCAATTTTAACATTGCCTGCCTGGAAACATTATTGCTCAAGCGAATGACCAAGGGCGAATATCCGGTTTGCCCACCTGAAATGGTTCCCAGGGGGTTACCACCATAAAAGACATTCAGGTTACCACTGACTTCAATGACCTGAATTTCATTTATAACAGTGGAATTCTTTATAAACAGGCGATCCTGAATTTCGGAATTTTCTGTCAATTGCACTGACAGGCGACCCGAGTCGAAACTAAGGGAATCGACATCCACAAGTTCAGCATCTTTACAAATAAGCAGGGGGGATGCATTTTCTGTGTAAGTTTTGGTGGATTGTGCCACATGGATTTCAGGGGGATCATTGACAGGTTGAATTGTGGCAGTGATGATTTTGTAGCTTTCAGACATATCGTCAGAAACAATCAGTGTGAGCATACAGGTGCCGCTTTTATTGGTCTGGGGAATGATTTTAGCCTCAAACTGATTGTTATTACAAGTAAAGGCAATCGCATTGGCATCAATTAATGATGGATTGGCAGATAAAATTACAGGTGTAATGGAGCAGGGCGCAGATTCAATATCTGCAACTGTAAAATTGAGAGAAAAGGATTTATCTTCAATCATCTGGATTATTGATGGGCCGCTGATATCTGGTCGATCATTGATAAATAGGGGAAACTCTACAGATTGTGTCAATCCCTGTGGATCGTGGACAGTTAAAACAATGATTACAATACCATGTGTATTTTCTTTGGTTTCAATAAAAAGTAATCGGGAATTACCTGCTCCCACAATGGTTAAATCCGATTCACTGATCATTTCAGGATTTAATGAATAGCCGGAAACAGTCAGATCTTTTGCTGGGCTTTCGAGATCGCTGATTGTCAAAATGATTGGATCGTCAATCATGGTATCTTCACTGGTTTTTTGGGGCGGAACCTGGGCAATGCGAGGGGGATCGTTAATATTTTCAATATAAAGTTGTAAACAGGATGTTACAGCCATACTATCTGTATCTGACAAAGATATACAAATATTGGCCATACCCTGGGCATCAGGAACAGGCGTAACTTCTAAAACAGTCTCACCATCGATATTTGCTATTGTTATATTTTCCTGTCGGATCATGGAAAGATCATACGATTGTGCAGTGGCTGTAAGAAACTGACTTTCGGTTTCAGCATCCGCACTCATCATAGCAAATGAGATGGCGTTATGATCTTCTAAAAAAGTAAACGCATTATACAAATCATCAGGGTCATTGCCTTCTAAGGGGACAGGATTTGGTCGATCAGTGGGCGTGTTGTCTCCTAACTGACCTGAACTGTTTTTACCCCAAAGCATAACATGACCATTATCCAGGATCGCCATACTGTGATCATCGCCAGCATCAATTGCTTGAACATGATCCAGTGGCAAATGATTATTATCCAGGACAACTTGTGTGGGCGTATATGTAGCAATATAATTGCCAATCCCCAACTGGCCATACGTATTATTCCCCCATGCCATGACATGACCATCAATTGTAAGGGCCAGGGCATGTTGATGTCCAGCTGCAATGGCGCGGCAGGGGGTTTTCATTTCTATCAATTGTGGATATTTGCGAGATTTTTCCTCACGCGGGAGGCCCAATTGGCCTGATGAATTTTCACCCCACGCCCAAACCAGTCCATCATTAGTGAGGGCCAAAACATAGTTCTCTCCGGATGAAATGGCAACAACGCCTTGAAAGAATCCGGCATCTGAATCCAATACCTGCCCTGGGAAATTGCGTGTGTTAATTGAGCCATCACCCAATTGCCCCCAATTATTTCGTCCCCATGCCCACACTGTTCCTGATCGATCAAGCGCCACTGAATGAAATTTTCCAGCAGATATTGCTATCATAGGGTTTAAAGGTTGATTTTCGCTGTCATGTATTAACTGGATAGGTGTTTTAACTGGTTCGATACTTTCTGTACCGGTTTGACCAAACGTATTGTAACCCCATCCCCATAATTTGCCATCATAATCCAGGGCGATACTGTGCTGTCCACCCAATGCCATACTTTGAATATTTTTTATCGTTGGTATCAATTGCGGTGTATTGGCAGAAGAAATGTTTTCAATGCCCAGTTGTGAAAAATCATTGCTTCCCCAAACATAAACACTGCCATCAACAGTCAATGCGGAGGCGTGAAGATCACCTGCATATAATCGTATAAAATTGTTTTGCATGGGAACCGGTGAATATTGATTATCTGGTTTGCCAATGCCTAACTGTCCCAGATTGTTCAAACCAAACGCAACAGATCTTCCTGCAAGATCGTGAAGCAATGTAAAACGAGAGCCGCATGCCCCTGATGGTATCAATGACAGGATTGGCGGATCATTGTCAGGAAGGACAGTCAGTGTAAATTCTAATTTTGTTTTCAGGCCATAGGGATCTTTGACCATAATCTGAATAACTGCATTACCAGAACGATTCCTGACAGGCTTAATTGTCAGATATTTCTCGGCGTTAATCCCCGCTAATGTGATATTTTGTTGCGGCACCAGATATTCGTTCATGGATTGAATGCTGACTTCAAGCTCGCTGGCATCGATCGTTTGTATGTCGGAAATAGTAAACCTGAGGTTTTGCAATACGCCATCTTCCTGAATCACCTGATCGTTTATGTCACTGATTTCAGGCGGATCGTTATGTTCGGTAATGGTCAGGGTAAATGATGTGCTGCTGGATAATCGCTCGCTGTCGGTAACGATAATATCGATAAATACCAAACCAATATAGGTCTGCGGGTTGATAATGTGAAGCCATCGGTTATTGTCTGTTCCGGAAAAATACATATCAATGGCAATCGAGGGCTGTGCTGACAATGTCAATGCATTTGCAGATGTTTCATAATCATTGATCATAAATGGGATGGGATCAATGGGAATATTGATTGCAGTAATTTGATCGTCAATGTCTGTGATAATGGGTGGATCGTTTACAGGCAGTATTTCGAGGTTGAATTGCGTGGATGATGTCAACCCATCGGGATCGCCAACAATTACGATAATTGGTGCAATGCCATTCTGATTATCTCGGGGGGTTATAATCAACCGACTGTTTTGTCCCTGTCCCTCAATCAAAAAGCCTTCATCAGAAACAAGTGTCAGGTTCAATGAATGCGCAGAAATGGATAAATCATTGGTATTATTATCAATATCTGAAATCTGAATGGGGATTGGAAATGTGTACGTATCCTCATTGGTACTTTGTGTTTCAATCGGTGCAATTATGGGGGGATCGTTGACCGGTGTAATATGCAGCAAGCATTTGGCAATAACTGGGAGTCCGCCGGCATCAGTGATTGTCATAATGACATTCACTTCGCCATTTTGGTTTTCAAGGGGATTGATAATCAGGCTTAAACTTGATGGTTCCCCCGAGCTGGATTGCAATTTGAATATATCATTTTCTTTTTGCACATTGGGACCATCAATGATGATATTTTCATCAGGCACACGATCTTCGTTGGTACTGATTGCAGAAATGCGCAATAAGTCGCCATCCATATCAATCAATGACCAGGGAATAATGGTAGTATTGTCTTCCAGCCCACTGGCTGTTGACTGTAATTTGATAACAGGCGCATCGTTGACTGGAATGATAGTCAATCCAAAAGAGGTCTGCGATTTTCCCCCCTGATGATCCCAAACAGTTACTGTAATCTGAACCGAACCAACAGCATCATGTGCAGTATAAACAATCATGGTGCGCAGATTGCCCTGCCCATCAAAGGTAACATCAGAAATTTTCGATGGCTCCGACGCATTTACTGAAAATGAAAATGATTCTGGCGCAGATTCAAGATCAGTAACAGTAAATGCAATTGGGGCTGAGGGGATATCCTCAATTGTTATTTGATTGGCAATACTTGAAATGTTTGGCATATCATTGACTGGCAATACATTTACATGGATATTTCTTGTAAATGTCAGGCCTGCAGTATCAGTAAGAATGATTGCAATATCAGTTTCGCCAAATTGATCGGCTGCGGGTTGAATGTGCAATGATAGCGGGTAAATTTTATCTTTTGATGTCAGAATGGTGTAACCGCTGTCCACTTTGGCAAGATCTGTACTGGTTAAGCTGATCTGACTTGTTGGAATTAATGGTGTATAGGCAGATGCCACTGAAAGATTGATAATGCCGCCATCAACATCAGTCAGATGCAGGCTGACACTGGCGATGGTATCTTCATCAAAGGTAATAATGCCAGGGTCACTCATTTGTGGGGAATCAGGTACTTCACGAACGATAATAGTAATTGTATCACTATCATTTCTGGGCAGACCATTTGAACCTGTAGCGCCTTGATCAGTTGTTCGAAAGGACATTCCTGTTGTGCCTGAAAAATTGGGATTTGGAAAAAATGTGATACCATCAATGGCCCGATTGATTTCACTTAAATTGCCATTGATAACAACCACTGTATCGCGAAAACCATCGCCAGTAAGAAAATCGACATTGTTGGTATTACCCAGGCTGAAAGTGCCATTGTCCAACGTAATGGTCATACGCAAGTCATTGTTTAAAGCATCAGGATCTGTCACGTAAATGTTTCGGCTGCCAGAAAAAATTAGAGACGTATCTTCATCTATTGGTATGTTATTTTCCGAAATATGATGTTCTGGTGGATCATTATCTGAAGTCACCGAGATTTTGCGAATAAGCGGCCCGCTGGTGGTGCCATCAGGCTCAGTCAACGTAATTGTAATGGTACGTTCTAAAATTGATGGCATATCAGATTCAGTGTGATAAGTGACAGCCTGAAGCACACTATAAACAGAGACTAACATGATATCGCCTTGAACGACAGATATCTTTGCCAGATCATTAAATGTAATAATCAATGGATTATCAACACCTGTGCCGCCTGACCACTGTCCCACGCGTTTGCCACTATGTTTGACATCCTTGCCATTCACACCAATTTTGCCATATGCATCACCCTGGTCTTGAATGATAAGTCTATCAAAAGGCGTGGCATTTTCAGTGATTTCAATACGCAATTCATAAGATTGACAGGTCGTGGCATCCTTATCTTCTATTCGCACATACTCACTGACAAACACAGGTTCTTGATTTTCGGTATATGCCACAGATTTGCTGGAAAGGATAACCTCTGGCGGATCATTTATAGATATAATCGTAAAAGCATTGGTTTTTGGCACAGAAATGCCGCCATCGCCATCATCAAGTTGAAATCGTGCCTGAATAGTGCCACCTGTTGGCCTCTGGGACATGTTTTCATATGTAATACATTTAATTAAGGCTGCAATGGCATTGATATCCGCTAATGTATTGTCAAAATTGATTGTCATTGGCATTGTGCCATTTCCGCCAGTATAACTGGCAAAATAATGATTTCCCCAAAAAATTTCTCCCAATGTGACAGAAATTAATCCTGGATCTGTGCCCTGACTGCGGATTTCTAATAAATTATCTGCATTGGGTTCAACAAAATCCACAATCAAACGACCTCCAAAAAAATTGGATGAATCCAGATCTGTCACTGATGCAGATTGGGCGATAATTGTTGGGGGGTCGTCTTCTGTGTAAATAATTGGATTTTGTTTAATTTCAAGCACCGGTGGATCATTCACAGGCGTAATGCCAAGTGTCAGGGATTGAGAGACAGTGTAAACAGTATCCATTACAGTGATTGTCAGACTGGCAACGCCATTGACATTGGGCAGCGGCTTTGCAAATAATTGAATGCTTTTTTGTTCCTGTGCGCTTAAAATTAGTCCTTTAAAAGGCATGGCCTGGCAATTATCGTCAACGCACAGTGTGAGAAAATCTGACGCGACAGAGAGTAAATCAGATGTTTGAACTAAAACAGTGTACGTTCCGCCTTCAGCATCGGAAATGCCTACTGAAATGGGGCCGGCAATCTGGTCTTCAAGACAGAAAGCCTTTTCAATGGCACTTAGCATTTGTGGCGTGTTGGGCTCATATGTGATTTCAAATACAGCAGATGGAAAATTGGTATGACCACTGACATCCAGAGCAACACCCTGGGGAATTAAAACCTGTGTCTTTCCAGGGGAATCAAAAACAAGTTTTATTTCATATTGGCTTGAAGATATTTTTGTAAATGTATCAATATGAGCGTTTGAAACAGTAATATCTGTTGATTCGAAATTGGTAACAGGTTTGTTAAATGCAATCCATACAGGGATTTGTGTAAAATAGGTTGGCGATGAAATATCTGATCCAATCCAAACTGTTGGTTTTAAGCTGTCAAAAGGAATTGTGCTGAAAACAGGATCTGCATTTAAATTGTGTGCCTGATCGTAAAACGTATCTGGCTTGAGCGATATTTCAATATTTTCAGATAATTGTGGCGTGAGTTGAAAATTAAGTTTCGTATAATAATCATTGGAATCGACAAAATTGGTCATAGTGGCATTGGTTATCTGGATTGCATCAGCAGATGTCAACCGGCATAATTCGGAAAAAACAATGGTGACTGAAACGGGTGACATTGCTGTATTTGTATATGATGTTTCAATAGTGGCTTTTGGTTTTGTAATATCGTGAGTAAAGGCGATCATTGCAGATGCGAAATTTGTATTGCCAACGACATCTTTTGCTTTATCGGCAGGAATCTGAGCACTGATCAGGCCTTCACCAGATGCTTTTAATACAAAGGTATAGATGGAATAGGGCGCAGCATTTCCCACGCCAGATAAGTTTTCGGGGATGGCGTTTTGGGTGAAAATATCTCCCTGTAAATGAAAGTCGTAAACAGGTTCGCTGAATGTGACAGTGATTGGAATTTCCACAGATTGTGTAAAATGATTCACATCACTGGATAATGATACTGTTGGACGCAAACTGTCATATAAAATAGATAATGTTTCTGAGGCAATATTTCCATTTTGCGCAAGGTCATTTGCGGCATTTTCAGGAACAGACAGATGAATTTCTCCCTGATTTATGGGCTGAACAGTCATGGTAAAAATAGATGCAAATCCATCGTTATCCATCTGAAATGAAAAATTTTCCAGTTGCCCATTTTTTACGACAATATCAGATTGATTGAAATTTAATATGCCTTCATCAAATGTAATTGTTACAGGAATTGGATCATCAACAATGGTTTGTGAAACTGCGGCTTTCAAATCAACTTTTGCGCGAACACTGTCATACCATATTGTGGCTTGTGTCTGAGACACATTGCCGGCAACATCTCGAAAGCAAACATATAAAATATGATTACCGACATAGTCATCCAGTTGCCAGGTACGTACCTGTTGAAAGGGCTCCCAGATACCACGTGCATAAGCATGGCTGCTGATATTCATCTCGTCTGCATGTTGTGCGCCCATGCGTAATGTAATAACGCTATCTGATGTAATCGCCGGTGCAATTACTGTCGCAGGAAAGGGAGGGACATCATCAACACGATAAGGGCCAACTGTTTGAGTAGGTCCTATGATTTCGTCCATTTCATTGACAGCCGCCACGTGACAATAAATTGCTCGATCATCCAGATTTGAATAATTTGTACTGACCGCTACGCGCGGGGCATCTTTGGGAACATAGATGGCCTCTCCATAAGATGTATTATCCATTGTAAACACATGTGTACTGTTGGTGTTGAACAGATAATAATAACCAGTAATATTATGCAAACCAGTAAAGGGTGCTTCCCAGACAACAGTTATTTGTGTATTCTTGGATACCTGATGGCTTACATGGGTGATTGAATGTAAGCCGCTCACTTGTTCAATATCTGCACAATATAAAGGTGGATGGCACAGCCAGATAATTAAACATATCCAGCTTAAAATTTTAGGGATGCTTTTCATGGGCAGTCTCCTGATTTTTTTTGTTCCTGTATCGGATTTTTATGATTGTTTCGTAAATAAATTAATTGTATCAGATTTGTTGATGAAATTCACGTGTTTTGTTAAACTTTTGGTTTGAATATCCAACTTGCTTGTGGATGACCTGACTGACGAAGGCATGCGCGAAAATTATCATCATACATACATAGGAATGCTCTGAAAATAACATGCTCATTTCTCTTGATCGTACAAAAAAATAAGGTCGTGTAGAGACGTAGCATGCTACGTCTCTACAGTAAAATTACCTCGAAACGAACAATATCAATAATGGGGAAGTTAATTTCATCGCATTCCTTAGTAATCTACATCTCTACAGTAAAATTACCTTAAAACGAACAATATCAATAAATGGGAAAGATATTTTCAGATCATCCCTTATTTTATATTGATCAAACAGAAACAAACAATGCGAACAAAAAAAATAAAAAAAATAATCATACAAAAAAAAAGCGTGAAACATTTTTAAAGCGCATCTGTATAATTAATCAAGAAAGGGAGGGATCATCATGAATTCAAAATGCGTCAATCTTCAAACAATATCCAGATATATTTCCGGCAATCTGGATGAACAATCTATTGCTTCGGTTGAATTACACCTGGCAGATTGTTCGCGATGTCGGGAACAGGTTGTGCTTTCGCAAGATATGATTCAGGATTCTGATTTAAGGGCAGAATATTCAATGACTGAAAGTCAGGCGAGTCAAATTATCGAAAATTTACATCTCACGCCTGGATTGATAGAAACCTGTGTAACTGGTATTCAGACAATCAAGAAAAGCATTCAAAGAAAATGGCTTGAACTAAAAGATCAGTGGACAGTGGGTATGTCGCCAAAACTCGCTTTTGCACCAGTAAAGGTAAGATCCGGTGAGTCATGGGACAGATCAGTTAAACGCCTACGTATACCACTTCATGATAATTACATTGATTGTGTGATTCAAAAAGCAGGAAAGGGCCTTTGTCATTTGTCTCTTAAAGTTGTGTCAATAAATGGCAAAGCAACCAATTGCCGATTGCTGTTAACCGATGTGACCGGAAAGTCAATGTCAAGGTTGTCGTGTAATTGTGAAATCCAGTTTGAGAACATTCCTTGTGGTGAATGTCGTTTGACGCTATTTCAGGATGGCGCGCCAGCCGGTGCAACGCAATTATATACAGGACATTTTTTGCCATGAATCATGAACCAACCATATACCTGGAAGTAAGTGCTTCGGATAATCAAATTAAGATTGGTATCCAAAGACCACAGGACATGGTCTGGCATTATGACACTATTGAGGTGTCCATTGCAGATCTGGATAATTGCGTTCAACGCCTGATTGAAAATACCAATCTGATGAATCGTACACATGGTCAAACCCATCGCGCCTCAGAAGAAATTAAATCACTGGGCCGAAGTTTATGCGATACACTTCTGTCACCGGATATTAAAAATATATTGCGAAAAAGCACAGATTCGTATCTCATTGTCAAGCTTGACGACGCCCTGGTTTCCATTCCCTGGGAACTGATTTGTATTGATAATCAATTATTGTGCGAACGATTCTGTATGGGGCGCATTGTTAAAACGCATCAATCTGTTACACAGACAGAAAGTCGTACTATTTCACTTCCCCTTGATATGTGGGTTTTGACAGGCGATGATCCTGAACTGTCTGGTGTGAATCAAGAAATACAAGAACTTTTATGTAATCTGGATCATCTGAATAAGGAACAACTTATTGTCAATGCGACCTTTGATCAAATGGGGGATGTAGATCAAATCAAATCACAGATACGCAATTTTGATATTATTCACTTTGCAGGCCATGCAGATTACAACATTGATAAAACCGATCAGAATGGATGGCGTTTCAATGATGCACATCTCACTGCTGATGATATTGATCGCATGAATGGCAGTGCAGCCATGCCTTCATTGATATTTTCCAATGCCTGTCAATCAGCGAGAACGTGTCAATGGTCATTTCAGGATACCTGTACTGAAAAATCAGTTGATCTTCCCAATGCATTCATGCGTTCAGGTGTGCGTCATTATCTGGGAACTTTTTGGGAAATTCCAGATCAGGCAGGTTCAACTTTTGCGATTCATTTTTACCAGGCACTGTTTGACAATAAATCTATTGGCATGGCGCTCAAACAGGCGCGTATTGCATGCATGGAAACCGATGGTTCTCCTGTCGGCGCGGCATATGTACTTTATGGTGATCCGAGACAAAAATATATTGACACAAGCTCGCATAATCATCCTATTCAGACACGTGGATCTGGATTTCGTCCCTTTCATGCGCTCACACAAAAGGTAAAATCAGTGCCCTTAAATGGGTTATGGCTTTGCATGTGCATTGCAATTGTTATCGTGGGCGTTTGGGTCTGGTATCAAGCCTTGTTGAGAGTTGATAATTATCAAGCAATGGATAAACAACGTATATTAAAAAAGATTGCGGATGAAAAACGCGATTATATTGACCGATTATTTGTAGAAATTGAACAAATAACCGGCCAATCTGCAAGTCCACAAATCGTAGAAAACAATGATACATGGACATCAAGACGTTTGACACTTTCCATTGATTATGAAACCCATCTTTTGCAACTGGAAGATCGTGGGCAATTGTCAATGCTTTCAGCAGTTATTGGAAAATCGCTAATTGAAAAACATCATACCACAGTGCTTGAAAGGGTCCACCTGGATAAAATTCTTCAGGAACTTAAACGTGCCAATTCTGGACTCATTGACAAAAAAAATCGAATACGACCCGATTTGCTGCCCGCAAGGCTCATTGTATTTGTCGAACTGCATCAAGAACAGAATCAAACAATTGCAATCTTACATTTAGCAGATATTGAACAGGGGCATGTTGTTGATTATTTCTTTTTGCCATTGAAAGATAAAAGTATCTTGCAACAGCAAGAATATATCAGCAGGCCATTAATTGACGCCTTACAACAACTCTATCCCATTCGTGGAAGAATTGAACGTATTCAGGAACAAAAAATTTACTTAAATATTGGTTCTGAAATGGGGGTTTTTAAAAATCAGCTATTTGTTGTTCTGAAAAATCAGGCAAAACTGAAAGTAATCACCAGTCTTTTGCATACCTGTACTGCGAAATTAAATGATCCCCATATCACACTCGAAAGGGGGTGGAGAGTTGAAGCAGTCACTTCCAAATAATCGCAACCGATTTTTACTTTTCATGCTATTGTTATGTGGCGTGGCTTGCAGTCATCCAGGATCGACGTGTTGCAACTATAATCAAATATTTCGGGGCCAGTGGGATGATTATTACTTGCGTGCGTTATTGTGTATTGAGCAAGCCAATTTTCAACAGGCCTTGTCAGATTTTCAGACATCACTGGAACTCCGGCCACCATCAAAGCAATATGATCGTCGTATGGTACGAACGTATGGCATGCATTATCTGGATTATTTCCCTGATCGTGAGACAGGTTTTATTCTCTATTTACAACATCAATATGAAAAAGCGAAAAAATTTCTCGATCGATCTATTCAATCTGAACCCTCAGCAAAAGCATATTATTATCTAAATCAAGTTAAAAAAAAGTTGAAAACATCATATAGCCAACCTGTTCTGGCATTGACAGATCCTTGTATCATGACAAATAATCGTTGTGAAATATGGCAACAGGAAAGTATCCTTTTCATTCGAGGTACTGTGCATAATACGCAATTATTGGCAGAGATTCGCATACAAGAAGCCCCTTTCTGGTTTGACAATGGCACGAATATAATCAATTTTTCCAAAAGATTCGTTTTTGAGGAAGGAAAGCATAATATTCGCATACAGGCAAAAAATATTTGTGGTTCAGTACTTGAAAAACAAATTATCCTTCATGTGGATCAAACTGGTCCAGCGATAAGCATCGAAAAAATCGCTCAGACTGAAATGATAGATATCAAGGCTTTAGATTCTTCTGGACAACTGACATTGATAATCAATCAGGAACAGATCGTTTCTGTTAACCAAAACGTGTTGAACCATTCAATTAAATGGCCATCTGAAAAATCTGAAATGGTTGTTTGTGTGAATGATCGCTGTAAAAATCAGACCTGTGCGACTGTCACCCATTCCCAATTGTTTCAACCACCAGTCATGACTGGTCTTATTGCAGAAAATAAGGCCATGGCCCTGTCTGATGCAAATTTTTCAAAAACACATCTATTGACTGATCCTTTCAAGATTGATTTTGATCAACAAGATCCTATGACTGTTTTTGAACCGCAAATAACAATTTCTGGACAAATATTATCCATTCGTCCCATAGTCAGTGTCATGATAAATGATACACAGTTACCCATTCAATCTGGCAAACATATCTATTTTAGCCGAAATATTCGTCTTTCTGAAGGGCAAAATTATATCTATGTCCTGGCGAAAACAATTTCAGGGCATTGTCAAAGAAAAACAATTCAAGTATTTCGGAAATTAGCATTTGTATTAAAACATGAAAATCGATATGGCTTATCCATGTATCCTTTTAATGTCAATGGACAGGAACCGAGCAGGTGGGAAAGTCATTTATTTGGATTGTCCGGTCATAAATCCATTGATATGGCAGAATCATTTGAAATGAATTTTTTAAAGGTCTTTCATAAAAAGCAACGATTCCGAATCAATTATCGTGGTCAATCAGTGACAGGTTCACAACCCTATCAAGGGAGCCTTTTAGGGGATACTTATGTATCGAAGTTTGGTTTGGAAATTTCAGCCAGGATTGTTGATAATCAAACATCAGCAGTCCTTGACATTAAAGATGTATATCGAGAGAACAAAGGAAAGATAGATATTCAGGCAATGGCTAAGGAATTGTCAGAAAAAATCCATCAGTCATTTCCATTGATTCGTGGAAAAATAATCACAAAAGTGGAAAATGGCTATCAATTTGAATGTATGGAAACTCTACCCAAAGTACCCTGGCCAATACTTGTTTATAAAAAACAATCTGGTTCTGATACTATAATTACTGGCAATGGAAATTTTACACCAGGTAATCATTCAAATGGACAGGGCATCATTGTAATGGACTATGGGGATGCACAATGTGGAGATTGGATTATATCACGTTGAGTACTCACATTACGAATCATCTGAATCTGTTAATCCAGATTCAGATAATTCGAACGAACTTTCTTCCGCCATTGCGGGATATTTCAAACTGATTAATTCCCACTAATAACCATATTTAAAACTGATATAAAATTGAATTGTCAGACAAATAGAAAAGTATGACGTTAAAATATAACCTTCACGTTTGCTTAATGACTTTCCTGAATACAAAAAAGCGCTTGTAATGATAATTCCGATATAAAGCATTATTGTTATGGTGATGACACTCATAAAATTGATTTGGATACAATCATACAATAAGGTATAAATTAAACCGGGAAAGCCTAACGCAATTGCGATATCAAACGTGTTACTTCCGATGGCATTACTGATAGCAGCACCAGTTTCATTTTTCTCAGTCGCTTTGATACTAACCATCAAGTCCGCAAATGATGTTCCTGATCCATAAATCGTAGCCCCCAGAACACTGACTGGAATAACAAGTCCCCATATTGCGTACGCAGAATGAATTGCTGTTTCACCAAACTGAATCATAAAGTAGCACAGAATAGCAATTAATGACAAGCCAAGAACAAATTGTATTGAAATATATTTTGGTGAATAATCCTCGCCTTCCTTGTATGGTGCGCCGGGATCTTTTGCCAGGTAAAAAATATATCCCACATAAATGAGTATTAATATTAAAAACTCATAATGCCTCAAGAGGCCATCTAATGTAAAATACAGAAATAAGGTTAAAACCATTACAAAAATTGACATATCTCTGGATAACAGATGCTTGTCAACTGAAATATTTGATTTGTTTTTTAACGCACAAACGCCATTGATCATACATGTGTTAAACAGTGAGGACCAGAGTATCGCTGACATACCTATTGAGAAAGATTTAAAAAAAACAACACCGCATAAAGAAGTAAATAACTCCGGCGCAGAAGAGGCGATTGCTAAAAAAGTTGCCCCAACTACTACAGCAGGAATCTTATATCTCTTACTCAAAGCCCCGCCTGCTTTTTCTACTAAACTGGCAGGATAATCTGTTAATAAGGCACAGCATAATGAAGCTGTAATAATGATAATGAAGGAAAAAATATTGTTTGGATTAAAAACATACATTGCCAATAATGCAATGCCTACGATAATTAATTGAATTAAATATTTCATATCTTTTATCTCACTTTAATTTCAATGCCAAATTTAATATATTTATCACTCTTACAGAAAATTTGTCAATATAATAATGATTTAGGTGAAGGGATCGTACCAAAAAATATTTTTCAACCCATTGATTTTAATACAAAATAAAATATTAAACGACCATTTATAGCTCTTAGAAAGCCCTTTTTGACCCTAAAATGGGCATTCTAAGAAAATTTAAATATCATTTGTAGGTTACTTTTGGCGATAGCAGTCCATTATACACGACCTTATTTTTTTTATACGATCAAGAAAAATGAGCATGTTATTTTCAGAGCATTACTTACTTAAGGAAATCTCGGATAATAAGGAATTCTCGGAAAATAAAATCCCCATTTAATATATTGAATTCCTATTTTTGAACCTGGATTACGCTGAAGAAAATGAATAAGATGAATTAAAAGTGTTTGATTTCATCTTATTCATCTTCTTCAGCGTAATCCAGGTTCAAAATG
>Ga0272440_1000603_pt1 | contig 30238 bp, 38 predicted proteins | sample SSMMMBAug17_FD_192440 | JGI IMG/M metagenome (GOLD analysis project Ga0272440, IMG submission 192440) | Marine sediment archaeal communities from Little Sippewissett salt marsh, Falmouth, MA, United States - SSM-MMB-Aug17 | ecosystem: Environmental > Aquatic > Marine > Wetlands > Sediment ... | reverse complement strand
GTCGGAGCTGCCGTCGTCGTCGGAGCTGCCGTCGTCGTCGGAGCTGCCGTCGTCGTCGGAGCTGCCGTCGTCGTCGGAGCTGCCGTCGTCGTCGGAGCTACCGTCGTCGTCGGAGCTGCCGTCGTCGTCGGAGCTACCGTCGTGGTCGGAGCTGCCGTCGTGGTCGGAGCTGCCGTGGTCGTCGGAGACCCTAAGCACTCGCAGCCGACGTCTTGCGTTTCGCCGTCGTTTCCGGGGCCGCAGGGGTCTGTCGGTACGGACCAACATCCGCACTCCCCTGGCTCCGGGCAAGGGCCGCTGCAGTCGCTCGATATATGCGACCAAACACCCGTATCCCCATCGCACTCAGAGACGCACGGGCCGCTGCATACGAGCGTCGTTGTCGTGGTGGGAACTGCCGTAGTGGTGGTCGGTGGCCCTGTCGTGCCCGTGCAGGGACGGGAGACGACCTCGCAATCGTCGTAGGGCAGGCGGGCAGGCTCGCTGCAGGGGCAGCCGGAGGGGCACGTGCTGTCGGACGGACCTACCCAGCCGGTAGCAGTGGCGTCGCTTAGGTAGGTGCAGCTGCCGGTGTCACAGTCGGGCGTGGTGGTCGTCGTTGGACCCGCTGTCGTGCTGGTGGTCGTCTCGCCATAGCACACGTACTGGCAGTAAGTCCACTCGCTGGTCGTGGTGCTGGCAGGACTGCCGCCCCCGCTACCCGACGTCGCTACGCACGGGGTGCGATCTTCGCAGCAATCCGAGGCGCCGCATGGTCCGGGCACGCTGGGCGGTTGACAGTTGCAGAAGTGCAAGCCCGTACACCCATGATTGTAGTTGTACCAGAGGCTCAGCTCGTCGATCCACATCCAGAGACAGCTGCCCATACAGCCCGGCGGGGGCGTGGTAGGTGGGGGCGGCGGCGGCAGGACGCAGTCGGTGTGAGCAGCGGCACACGTGGGATCCGTTTCCGGCCGAGGGCACCCACAGGTGGATTCGCACCCGTTCGCGTACAGCGTCCAGGACCACGAGCCGTCCTGGCCGGGAATGCCAACCCAGTCACAGCCCTGACTGCAGGGATCGGGCGGGTCGACGGAACTGCAATCGCAGGTGGTCGTGGTGGTCGGAGCGTCGGTGGTGGTGGTCGTGGACGCGTCGCAGTCCGGCGGGCTGTTGATGGCCCCGCAGACGCAGTACGTGTACGTACACTCATAAGCGACGCTGGGGCAGATCGTCGGGTAAGCACACTCGCAAGAGGTCGTGGTGGTCGAGGGGCCGTCGGTAGTAGTCGTGGGGCCATTCGTCGTGGTTGTGCCGATGTGGAAGGCACAGCAAGTGGTCGTAGTTGTCGGTTGGGCGGTCGTGGTTGGCACGGCGGTCGTGGTCGGTGGGGCCGTCGTCGTAGTGGCGGGTCCGCAACCGTCGGTGTCCAGGGACCAGGTGACACCGTCGAGGCTAAGCCACTTGCAGGTGCCCGTGCAGGAGGCGGCCTCGAACTCGTCCGGCTCGCTGGTCGTGGCCGCCGCGGTGGTTGCGGTCGTCGGTGCCGATCGTCGGATGCTCAGGAGGACGTCGGCGTAGAGTTCGCCCGTGCCGTCTTCTTTCCAGATAATTTCGACCGGGGCGTTGGTGTCGTCGGTACTGACCAGGCGTCGGCTGCCGGCCGATACTTTGGCGAAACGGTGACTGGCGGCACTGACGTGGATTTGCGTGCGCGTGACTCCGCTGGCGATCGCCTTGCGGGTGCCACAGGTGGGCAGGGGCTCCTGCAGGATGACGATGCGTGCGTTTTCGCTCTCGGGCGTGCGGACGCGGAATGCGGGCGGGCCATCGGTCCAGGCCGACAGGCTGTCCTCTGGCTTGACGATCGGGTCGTAGAGTTCGACGGCGTCAAACCGGTCGTAGTCCGAGCAGCTGCCGTTGATTGCTAGGACGCGATCGGGATCGGGCAGGCGGGCGTCGAGGCCTCGTTGTTTGGAGAACTGGGTAGCCTGGACCCAGTTGACGGCGTCACCGACTTGGGTTTCGCGGCTGGCGGACGGTGTCCACTTGTCGCCGCGTTGAACGGGTTTGAGTGCCACTAGCTGACCCCTATACCAAGGGCCGCGAATGACGTTTCCAGGTAAATGCGCTCTACGTACACGGCCTTGGGTCGTTTTGCCAAAAACTTGGCGGCGTCGTCAACCTCAGATTCGAAGAGAACCCACAGGTAGTCGTGGCCGCGTTTGCTGATGCCAGTGATGTCGCCGATGGTCTGACTGGACAAATTGGGCATGCGGACAAAGTGGTAAGTAAACGACGGATCGGCCTTCGTGCCTACGGCCCAGTCGGCGCCGAGGAACAGCACTTCGCCTGCAGGGCGGCCATAGAATGTGGCGTCGTTGATCGTGCCCGTCATCGTCTCTAAAAGGGCCTGAAAAGCGACCGTACAGCTTGCCAAGGGGTGACGAAATTCACAGGTGAATTTCGACGCCGGCACTACGATGTCGACGCCTTCGGGGTCTCCGCCCTCGCTGGTGACACCTATGGCCTGTTTGAAATCCGGGGCTGTTTCGCCGGACGGTGCGTAGCTGTCGAGTGTCTCTAGGCTGCTGACAATGCGGAGCGTGCCGCCCGTAGTGGATCCAGACCAGCGAATTTCGCCAGTGTCGATCTCACGCTTCTTGTCGTAGGCGAGGAGGTCGATGTAGGTGATCGTGAAATCGTAGAGTTCGAACCCGATGCGTTCCCATTGCATGGCCCCGCGGATCAGTGTACGGAGCCAGACGGGATCGGTGATCGTAGCGGGTGCCTCGGCGTCCAGGACCGTCAGCAGGGCGGATAGGATGTCGCTGCCCTTGAGTCGCCAGGTCAAGTCAATCTCCGTTGTGGAGTCGACGGCGGCGCGACCCGATTGGCTGGTGGGCTGTTCTGCGATCGTGATGGACATGGGCGGCCCAAAGTCGAAATACGAATATCGAAATTCGAAACAACGTCGAAATCAATTAGCCATCAGGAAAGACTGCGACTCACCAGGCTACGCAGGTGTGACGTCGCGGCTAAGCCCCGTAGACCAGTTTCTGCCTAGCTAAATGCTTGTTCGTCTTTTTTTGTTCGTCTCGCGATTGCTTCTGGACGCTCAGTTGCTCGCGGGCGGTCTGCTCAAGACCGCCTCGGGAGAACTGGGAGCCGAGGCGGTAGCCGGAGAATGTGCCGGCGACGCTACGTTTTGGAATAGTGTCGTTGCCGTCGGCAGTGGGGTCCGGTCCGTCGTTCTTGGCGGCGGCGGTGACGGCGGTATTTTGGTTGGCTTTCGCTCGCTCGGCGGCTTTGGCCTGGCGTTCCTGATTTGCCTTTGCTCGCTCGGCTTCGCGCTCCTTGCGGGATGCTGCGCTGGTTTCGCGTGCTGCTTTCAGTCGTGCCTTGGCTTCCTCGGCTTCCTGGTCGGCTTCGTCGATCAGGACCTGCGAGGTGTCTTTGGCCGTTTTGGCGAGGCCTCCCCAGTAGGCGCCGACGGCGGCCTGGCTGGCTTCGGTGGCTTGGTCTACCAGGCGTTGGGCTTCCTCGGCCGGGTCGATCGTGGGGCCGGTGCGGAGGTTGCCGCTGGCGAGGTTTTCCTGGGATTGCCTGATGCGGCGTTGGAGGTCGAGGACCTTGTCTTGTAGCTTCTGGCGCTCGTCTAGTTGGTTGAGGGGTTGGGGGCCGTTCGACGCCTGCGCCTCCGGCTTCGGGTTAAACGAGGCTGGGGGCTCGGCAGGTGTGGCCGGCTGAGCAGCTGGCGGCGCTGGTCCTGGGGGCGTTCCTAGAGTCGGCGCCGGATCCTGCGACTCCGGATCCGGGGGTGGGGCTGCAGCGGGTACAAGTTCCGGAGGCGTGGCCGGCTGAGCAGCTGGCGGCGCTGGGTCTGGAGGCGTGGCGGCCGACGTCGCCGGATCCTGCGTCGCTCGATCGACCGGTGGGGCTGCAGCGGGTGCAGGCTCCGGAGGCGGTACCCGATCGAATGCTACGGGCTCGGGTTGGTCTACGGTGACGGCCAGTTCGGCGTCTGGAAGATCCCGGACGTCTTCTAGCGGATCGGTGACCGGCTCGGGTTCGTCTACGGTGACTCCCAGCTCAGTGTCGCCGATCTGGGACAGCTGAGCCTCGGCTTCGGCTAGCTGCTGTTGCATCAGGTCGATGGAGTTACGTTGGGCGTCCTCGGCCCGGCGTTGGTCGCGTTCGTCCATGCCGCGCAGGTCAACACCCAGCACGGCACGGGCAGCGGCGCCCATGGCTCCGTCTTGCGTCGACCATTCAATGATCAGGTTAGACACCTTGTTTTGCATGTCCGTCCACATTTTTTGGACGGCGATCACCACGCCCGCAAAGGCCTCGATCATGGCGACCTTGAGCGATTCCCAGATTCCGGTCAGTGTAGCGACTCCGGCCAGCCAGGCGGCCTCCAACCCGGACATGATGATCTTGCCGACTGACTTCCAGTCGCCGGCCGCAATCGCGTCCTGCACGCCTGCAAACGTATCTCCGAAGATGTCGCCCAGTTCGCCGATTAGGTCCATCAGCTCGCCGCCGAGGTAGCTGCCGACGTCGCCGAGTGCTCCGGAAACGGAGTTGATCAGTCCAGTGATGCCGGACCATTCGCCGAACTTGGCCAAGAGGTCTCCGGCCCACTGCATGACCGTGCTGATACCGTCGATCAGGCCGTCCAGCTGACCGGATCGACCCAGAGCGTAGATGGCAGCCCCCGCGGCGATCGCGGCGGCTACCAGCAAGCCCATGGGCGAGAGCACGACACCGAGCACGGCCCCGATTCCGCCTACGACGGTGGCCAGTCCGCTGGCTGCCATGCCGGCCGCCATTAGTCCGCCACCAAACACGGTGATGGCCGTGCCTACGGCTGCGATAATCGCGGCACCCTTTGCGAGCCATACGACGAGCTCGCGGTTGGCGTCGATCCACTTGATGGTCTTGGTGAGGACGGGTGTGGCTCGCTGTAGTAGGTCAGTGAGCGTCGGAGCCAGACTCGCGCCGATCATATCCTTGGTTCTCGCGAGCTGTTTGGTGACGTCGGTCCATCCGTCCGACAGGGCCGTGGCGCCGGCCGCGTCGCTGCTGCTGATCGTCAATCCCAGCTCGTCCGCTCGCTGGCGGAGCTGCTGGATGCCGTCGGCTCCGCGTAGCATCATGGGAAGTAGCTCATTGCCGGATCGGCCGAACACCTCCATGGCGGCGGCCGAGCGTAACGACGGATCGGCGATCTTGCTGACTCGATCGGCGATCAGCTCGAACCGTTTATCCGGAGAGAGTTTTTGCAGATCCTCAACGGTCAGGCCGAGCTTGGACAGGGCGTCGATGCCGGTTTTGGTACCGTCGGCCGCTTCGCCGATCACGCGGTTCATCGACTTGAACCCGGTGCCCAGCGTTTCAACGGAGGCTCCGGAGATTTCAGCGGCGTAGCCTAGCTGCGAGAGTGACTCGACCGTCGCGCCGGTCTTGTCCGCCATTTTGCTGTAGACGTCGCCGGACTTGGCGAAACTGGCAGCCGAGGCCAGCAACGGGGCGAGAATTCCCGCGCCGGTCATGGTGACGGCAGCGCCGGCTTTGGCGGCGATCGCCCCGGCGGCTTTAAGCTTGCGCCCCAGTCCTCGCAGTCCGGATTGCAACGACGACGTATCGAGGAATGCCTCGATCGCGGCGCGGCCGGCTTTGATTTCTCGGGCAGACATGAAGGGGCCTAACGTCTAAATACGAATATCGAAATTCGAAACAAATTCGAAGCACGAATATCAAATGACGGAAACGAAGTCATGCCCGTAGGGCAGTGGCGATGATCTGGGCGGTCTTGTCGGCGTTTTCGACAAGGGTGGGGTTCATGAACTTGCGCTTGCCGTAGCGGGCTTTGCGGATGCGATGCTTCTGCCAGGGTCGGACCTTCCGGCGGCCGTGCTTGCGGATCCAGGTCTTGCCCTGGTCGTGGGAAACTTCGTTGACCGCGGCGACGCCGCCAAACTCCAGCAGCTCGGGGACGGTAGCCCGGTTGCTCCCGGCCAGGTGGGTCTGGTTGGCTTTGACCGGGCCGACGATCACGCGATCACGAAAGGCGGCAAAGTAGATGGCTCGAATCGAGTTGACCGGGTGATCGGGGACGTGGGCGAACGGGGGCTGCCCGGCCGGGCTGGACGTGTTCTGGCGTCGCTGGATGCTGGCCATGATGCGGTCGACTCGCCGCTGGTCGCGCTTGGCGTGCGTCTTGCGGGCGTTGGCCCTGGCAGCCGACAGGCGGTCCCACATCTTGGTCGTGACACCGCGTCGCTTGATTTTTTTGCGGGCCGCTCGCCTCAGGACGGCGCCGACGCGTTGCATGCCGCGGAGGGATCGGGAGTCGATCGTGCGCAGTACCCTCTCGTTGTCGATCCAGACTTTCTGAAAGGCTCGGAATTTGAGGGCGGTTGCGGTGGGCATGTTCAGGTGTCAGGTGTCAGGTGTTAGGTGTCAGGTCGTGTGTCCTGCGTCTTTTCTGACACCTGACACCTAACACCTGACACCTATCGCTCGATTTGGTCGAGGGCGTCGCACATGGCGCGATTGAACGAGCCCGTGGTTTCCTGCGCTCCCGGCCGGCTGCCTTGCTTGATCATGGGGTGCATGTCGGCGGGTTCGACTTGCGCGTGGCTGCGGGCGTGACAGTTATGCAGCTTGGCAAGCAGGGCCGACATGCGGTCCCAGTCGTCAAATTGTTTCGCCTCGGCCATCCAGGCGAGTTTCCGCCAGGTTACGCCGCGTTGTTCCGGCCAGACGTCGGCGATGGCGCCGAGTCGGTAGATTTCTCGCCAGATTGCGATCGATCTATCAGCCGGGTCAGGTCGCGGTCCAGGTTCGTCCAGTGGCTCTCCAGCATCTGGTCGATCGCTTGCTCGATCGCCGGGCCCGCCGCCTTGGCTTTCTCCATAAGGGTTTTCGCTTTCCCAATCGCTGAGCGAATCAGTTTCGCTTTCTGGTCCTTGCCCAGCGTCTGGAAAAAATCCGCATGAGCCTCCACCAGGTCCGTGACGACCGGGTCCAGGTCGATCGCCAAGCGTCGGCCGAACTCCTCGTCACTGATACCGCGGGCCTCGGCCTGGGGATCGCACAGACAATAGAGGACGTCGATCACGAAACAGGGGCTGGCGAGCTTAGCCAGCAGCTCGTCCACCGGCATCGCGATCAGGTCGATGCCGAGCAGGCGGTAGACGCGTCGGACGTCGGAAATGTCCAGCTCGTATTGCCAGATTTCGTCTTTCGTGTCGCGGAATGAAGGCATAGCCAGGAATCCTCGATTTTCGTTGCGCCGGGCACCTAGGGTACGGCGCTCAAATGTGGTGTTTTGTTTTGGTTCTTATGGGGTGTCAGGCCAGCGAAAGGGCTTTTCGCAGGTCGCCGACGCGAATTTTGTGTGGTGTGGCGTCACAGATGCGGGCATCCACATGGATCGCTAGTAGCCGAAGCCGTCCGGCCGGGATTGCAACAAACATGGAGTCAGGGAACGCGACGATCGCCCGGGTTTGTGCTTCGATGATCGCCCGCAACTCTATCTCGACACCCGGCTCCGGCGTCTCGACACCCGGCTCCGGCGTCTCGACACCCAACTCCGGCGTCTCGACACCCAACTCCGGCGTCTCGACACCCAACTCCGGCGTCTCGACACCCGGCTCCGGCGTCTCGGGTGATTCCAACATGGGATCAATTCCTTATTTTGTCGTGTGTTTGCTTATCCGCGCAGATCATACACAAGCATCTCGCCAGCGACGTCGCAGTCGACCTGCACATTTCCGTCCCCATCTTTCAGGACGTCGGCTACTCGGAGAACCACCGTCTTTCCATCGGCCACCTCGATGGTTGGCGACGGAACAGTGATACCAAATGTCGTATAGCCCGCCGGTGTCGTGACCACGATGGTAAACGTCGCCACGTCGCCGGTGTCGTTTTTCAGGACTATTAGGTCAGTGCCGAGCAACGGAAAATACACTCCATTGCCGGTGCCTGTGGCAAGTTCGGTAAACGTCTCATCCGTTAAGACGCTACCGACGAGGTTGCGAGCAAGGGAGGTTTTCGAGAGGGCGGATCGAGCCATGGTTTTTCTCCAACTGACGGATTTTTGGTGGCAAGCGTAAAGAAACGGTGGCCGGTCGGGTGACTGACCAGGTTGTGCGGTTGTGACGGTCGGGGCCCGGAAAGCGTGACACGCCGGCCACTTGGTCTGTGACGCCTTACGACACGGTGTAGCTTTCGCTCTTGCGAATCGTGCCGCTGTCGTCGTACAGCTTGCCGACTCCGTGGACGGTGACTTCCACCAGGTCGCCGAGGTTGCGCTGCTGGGGCATCTGGTCGATCAGGATCGGCGATCGCCATCCCTTCGTGCCACTGGTGGTAATGGCGCCATCCATAAAGGCCATGAAAACAGGCGTGCCGGCTTCGTAGTGCGCCAGCAGGGCCGCGTAGACCGCGTCAGCAGCAACGGACGTTTTCTTGTAGCGGTACGTGCAGTTCCATTCGAACTTGCGGCTGGCCACCTCGTTGTCCTCGTACTCTTCCTCCCGTGCTCCGCCGGTAGCGAGGTCGGCAGCCGGAGTGATCGTCTCGTCGATGATCTTAGCCAGTTCAACCCACGTGGGCGTTGTCCAGTTGCTGGCCGAATCGTAATAGGTTTTTCCGTCGCGTCCGCGCATGGCGTTTCTCCGGTGTCAGGTGTCAGTTCAGCTGTGTGGGTCGGGGAGGTGTAGGGTCGGGTTGCGCCGCTGCAGTTCGGCGGCGAACTGCTGCTGCTGCAGTTGCGTCCAGTGGTGGTCGCTCTCGGACAGTAGCTTGGTCGTTTGCTTGGAAATCGTGTCGAGCTTGTCGCGGAGGCTGCCGAGGCGCGTATTGATGCCGGACATGGTGTAACAGTGGAACGCGAACAGCAGCGTGGCCGCGGCGATCAGAAGGCTGATCGAAACGCGAGTTTCGCTCGTGATGGCAAGTTTGCTGTTCATGGTCTTTGGTGGAGTTCACGCTTTAGCGTGTCTTCAGAAGCACGCTAAAGCGTGAACTCCAGAGGGTGGCTATGCGGCTTCGAGACGATATCTGACCACCATGACGGATTGGTACAGTTGCAAGTCGTTCAGAATCTCAGGTTCGTAAAGGTTGCCCGTTGGATGCTCGGGGCCTTCTTCGTAGTCGGCGCCGGCTAGGACGGCAGCACGCAAGACGCCACTCTCGCCCCAGAGGCGAATCAGCGTCTGTGTGTCGTCCAGGCACGAGCGGAGTGCGTCTGTGTCCGTACTGGTGATCGCCTTCTGCAGCACGATCGCCAGTTCGGCAATTTCGTCAAAGTCGCCGCGGTGCCCATCTGGGTATTGCATATTGCGGCACATCACGACGCACTTGCGGGCCGCGCAGTCCTCCCGCTCCGTGTACGGCAGCGGGCGGATTTCGGCCTCGGCGAATCCGGCGGCGATCAGCGCGGCTACGAGTGCGTCGGCGATGGAGTCAATAGAGGCCATGGTGGTCCAGTTAAGTCACTTCTCTGTTGGTCTGTTTTGTGTGCACGCGCATCCACTGCCTGGTCGGGTCCAACCACCGCCAGCACCGTTCCCCCGTCGGCGCCATCACGTCGTATCGTTTGACCGTGCCATCCTCGGCGGTCTCCAGAATGTAATGGCCAACATCTGGGCCGTCCGAGAGATCGGCCAGGTCGGTGGCTTCGATCAGGAAATCACGGGCCTGCCAGCTGTTGATCTGGTACCCGCCGTCGCCAGTCTCGTACAGCGTTTCGCCGGGGATTGCGTCCAGAGGACCATGGGGCGTGTCCCCATCGTGGTAGATAATGGACACTTTCCGCTGGGTCTGAACACAGCTCAAAGCGGCGTTGATCATGCGGGACAGGTGACTGATGACAGGGATGCCTCATTGGTGTGCATCTGTGCACTAATCGCTTCGGTTGCCGATTTGCCTACGTTTTGGGCAGCTCGGCGTGTAAAAACTTCCGAAATCTTTGTGTTTTTTTCAGAACACCAAACGGGCGGTCATGTCCGAGCCGCTGGCGTCCCCTGTTCCGCTATTGGTGGCTTTTACGCGTATGTAGCGGTTGCAGTCCACCGGCAGGCGTACTTGCTTTGTGACGGCGGCGGCTCCGGCTCCGTCGGCTCCCGTCTGGACGATCACGCTACCCATCAGCAATACCTCCGTACCGAAGCCGACTGCGGTGTCGTGGTACACGTCGAACGTCATCGTCTTAGTGTCAGGCAGAGCGGCCGTCGCGAGTGCCGGGGCTTCGATTTGCAGCTCGAAATTCCCGCCTACGTCACCGTTTGCCCCGTGGCCAAGATCGATGCCGTCTGTGATGGTCGTAGCCGCTCCGTCGGGTAAGGCTTTGGTTTTGACCATCGTCGAATCGTTGTCCTGGATCGCAAACGCCATACCGATCAACGTGAGGGCGCTGAACAGCTGGACGATCTGGGCCGAGACGAGATAGGCCGGTACCAGGAAGATCGCGGACAGCGGAATGATGGCCATGGCCAACAGGCCGAGGCCGATTAGGGTCTTGCGGGTTTTCATGAGTTGTCCTTCCTTGGACGAATGGTTCCAGTTTCGGATTGCGTGCTTCGGAGTTCGAATTTCACTTACAGCGTAAGCGATTCGGTGTCGTAGATTGCGTCGGTTACCATCAGCGGGATGCCGTGCACTTCCGTGGGCATGGGAGCCTCGGCGCCCGTGGCCGTGGTCGCTGTGCGGGATTGCTGCAACTGGCCCCAACTGCGACGACTGCAGAAGATGGCGTCCGGCCGGATCTTCATTTTCATCATAGCTTGGGTGATCAGGTCGTCGGTCAGGCCCTTGCCGCTGTCGGCCGTCAGCTTCTTGATGCGGCAGAGGCTGATCGCCGGGTTGGCAACCTGCAAACCGAGGCGGGCGAGCATTTCTTGCACGTATCCGGTAAACGGATTGCTAGACCCGTCCAGCAAGTCGGCCATACGGATATCGGACATAGAAAACGATCCGTTATTGCCGACTACCCAGCGGGTATCGCGAGGGCCCCACTTGACCAGCCACGCGGAAGATCCCGTGTTGGCCGTAGTGCCGCCGGCGTCGACCATCATGTTGGTCGCGTCGTAGGCGTCGATTAGGCCGGGGAAGCCTTTGGCGTGCCCGCCGTAGCTGGTGTTCGTCCCGTAGTAGAACTGTCGGCCCAACTGGAGGAACGCGCCTTTCGTGATCGCGTCGGCTTCCTCGGCAATGAACGCTTCCGGGCCGTCCTCGTTGGCCTCGGCCTCGGCCTGATCGCATTCCCACCTCGGGTTGAGTATGAAGGTCTCAACGAGGCGGTTTTCCCAGGTCGACTTGACGGCCGTCACACCCTCGTTGACGCCTCGGAAGCCGGCAGAGGGCAACGCGGTGCGGACGCGGGTGTAGTAGTTCAAGCCTTTGATCGGCTTGGACTGGCCGACGCCGGCCACGCTGTTTCCCGTCCATCGGCACTGGCCGCTGACTTCGGGCGTCTCGTAAATGGCTTCTTCCACTAGGCCGACTTCGCTGTCGGACAGGTTACGCTTGGCGATGTCAAGCAGGGTTGGGCGGGTCATAACAGGCTCCGGGAGGGTAGGTTTCAGGTTTTAGGTGTCAGGGCGCAGGTGTCAGGTGTCAGGTGGCGGAGGTCAGCCCTTCTTGGTCGGCAGTTTGATGCCGCTGGCGAACTTGGCCAGGCCATCGGGCATGCTGGCCGATAGCTCGGCCGCTTTTTTTTGCTCCGGCGTCTTCTCGGCGTTGACCGGAGTGCTGCTCACCGGCGTCTCTTCGCCGAGGCTCAGCTGATCGATCTGGCTCTGCAGCTCGACGGCGGCGCTCTTGGCGCCAGCCAACTCCTCATCCTTGGCTTTTAAGGCCTTTTCGTGTGACGCTTTCAGCTCGGCCACGAACTCCTGGTAACAGTCGACCATGGGGCGGTTGGCGATCGCCCATTCCGTGCCTCGATCGCCGAATCGGCTACGGTAGTCGGACACGCGTGCGGTCAGCTCGCTGGCGACTTGCTCGCGGAGTTCCTCGGCCGGGGCCGCGGGAACTTGCGGCGTGGGCTCCGTGCCGAGTACTTCGGCATTCGGGTCGGTCGCTGCTGGCGTCTGGGATGGGTCCTTGGGCATGATCGCCTCCTGGGAGTGGTGGGTAATGGTCAATTCAATTTCGCGGTTGACGTCTGCGGAAAACTCCGATTCAGTATACGGGTCGGCTCCGTACGGGCAGACGGCGACGCCGCGGAGTAAGGTTTGGCGGAGTACGTTGATGGGGCCGGGGATCGTCTGGCCGTTGACCACAGCCTCCGTGCCGGCGTCGTATTGCTCGATCACCAGGCCGGCAGAACGGTCAAACTTAATGGAAGCCTCGAACGGCACGCCGGCCTCACCTTTCAGCATGACTTCGCGGGATCGGTCGTCGTTGCGTGTGCTGATCAATTCTCCGTCGATCGCCAGCTGGCCCTCTCTGACCGTGGCGACGCCATAGCCGAGGATCTCACTTTCCCAGTGACACCAGTCGAGCGTGTAGCGGTCCTTATTCAGGACCATGCTTTCCACGTCGACCACCACGCGTCCCCAGTACCAGTGCTCGAACGGCTGTCCAGAACTGGCCACCATGTGAATTGGGGCCTTGGTCACGCCGTCCTTTTCCGCCGACGCGGCCAGCTCGCACGGCGCCGCGAAGTGCAACGCGGCGGCCGGAGCTTTGCGGGTTTCGGTTGTTTTGGTCATTCGAAGTTATTCTTCTTCAAACTTCGTATTTCCTAGGCGGTCCTGTTCGCCGCCACGCTGGCAGCCAGATCTGAATTCACCGCCCAGTTCAGCGGCACGCCTTTCTTCCGGGCGTACTCGATCGCCAGGGCGATCTGATCCATGTTGTCGTACCAGTCACCTTGATCGGCCTCGGCGCAAACGCGTTGCGGTGTCGTCAGTCCGCCCTCAATCGCTTTGAGGTATGCGGTTACTTCTTCCAGCGGTCGCCACCAGGGCATTTTCCTTGCGACCCAGCGCCACGGAGTGTCGGCCAGCGTCAACTGCCTGCCGTCGGTCTTGGGCAGGCTGATCTGCTTCTGCTTGATCGCGACTCGCAACTTGAACGTCGTGATTCGATCCAGCAGCGCACGGACGTTGTCTCGTTTGTCCTCGCACGCTCGGTCATAGCCTAGCCAAGCTGTCTTGTTGCCGAAAAAGTTGTTAGCCGATTCGTCGAACAAACCATAAGGCAGGTCGAGAGCTTTCAGCGCGAGCAGCGAAACGAACTTCCAGAACTCCTGCAAATTAGCGCCGGGGTTGTCGCTGTCCAGCATTTGAGCCTCGTCCCCTGGATCCATGTCCAAGAAGATTGGCCCACGCCCAGCGTCCACTTGATAGGTGCTCGGGATCGGCTCGCCGTTTTCGTCCAGCTCGTACAGCTTTTCCCCCAGAGGAGAATCCAACGATCGCTTGACTGCCATCAACATCATGCTGGCGGCTTTGGAGCGGACCAAGGCGTATTCCTCAGCCTCATACACGTCGCGGAGCTGGTTGTAGGCCGACATCAGCGGCGAGATGCCGCGGACCTGGTCGAACCGGCTCAAGTAGCCGTGCAGGTGAAAGTTGCCAGCGGGAATCGACCGCTCGTATTCCAATCCGGAATATCCGGCGCGACGTCGATGGACCGCGTATTCAATTCTGCGGCCTGTGTCCGCGTCCACGCGCACGCCGTTGTACCATTCGTCTTTACTGTTGACCCAGTCGCCGGTCCAGGACCTGGTGGGATCACAGACCCGATCGGCTTCGATGCCTTGCAGTCGGCCTGTATTGGCCTCGATGAAGACCGTCCCGATATCTCCGTCAAGCACGGCCATGGCTTCGCACAGCCGGACGAAGCGAGGAAGAGAAAGGACGCCGCGAACGTCAAATCGGTTGGGGCGGGATTCTTCCAGGAGCCAGGCTTCCAGCTCCTCGTTGAACGTCCGATCGGGCGAGGCTCCCTGGAAACGGAACGACGCGACGTAGTCGAGGTGGCGGCGAATCATCCAATCGACCAGGGAACTGTTCCGCCGCAAGTCTCGCACGCCGCCGATAGCCTGGCGGCGCTGGGCACTGTTTAAGTGCCGGTCCTCGTGCATGGTCGCCGAACTTGGTGCTTGTCGGCGGCCCTTCCCTTTGATCGCATCATAGCCGGCCGCGCTGGTCGCCCGTGTCGGCGCGTCCGTCCACTCGGTCACGCCCTGGGGGCTGACTGAGAGGCTCGTACACGCTGCCAGGGTTGCGGCTGTCATAAGAATGGATGCGAGCATGGAATCAGGTTTCGGGTGTCAGGTTTCAGGTGTCAGGGGTGTAGTGGCTGGGCGTACTGACACCTGACACCTAACACCTGATACCTAGAATCCTCCCAGGTAGACCCCCTGGGCAAACGGCCTACGGTTGCCAACGCTGGCGTCGTCGTCGTTGATCAGTTCGCGGAGTTGCCGTTTCAGCTCTGCCGTGTCGATCGTGGTGGTCACACCGTCGACCGTGACGGACTTGGCGCCGGAGCGAAGTAGCTCGCGAATACGTGCAATTTCTGTGGTATGGTCGGCCATGAGCAGGTTCCAGGGTTCGCTGTTGCCTACGGCACGCCTCCGCGGGCGATCGTAATCCCTTCCTTGCACCCGCATCGGCGTCCTGGCTAGCGCTCCGCGAACGGGACAGTACGGCGAATTGTGACGGGTCGCCAGATCGACTTGAGGGGATTTCGCGACGGAAATCGGGGATCCCCATTCTTGTTGGACGGGGTCCGCTGGAGTTCACGCTCTAGCGCGTCCACGGGCCCGTTCTGCCCGCTTGCGGCAGGTTGCCGAATCGTACAGCGCACGGCCTGTGACCTCTCGGCCACATCCACAGGCACATCGCCGGACAACCACGGTGGATTTGTTGAATACCGGATCACGTCCGTCGACGCCCAGACCGTACGCACGTCGGATGGCTCTCGCGACGACACGGCCAAGCACCATGGGCACCCCGTTGCCTACAGCGCGCACCTTTTCCGCTGCTGTGAATCCCGGCAGATCGTAGTCGTCCGGCAGACCCTGGATCCTGCATACCTCGCGAAACCCTCGGCTGTCATGTGCCAAGGCCGCGGGGTCCAACCCGCGGCAGGGCTTGCCCCTCGGAATTTGAAGCGTCTGTCCTGTCCGACTCCCAAACTGAAAATGCCGCAACCGCGATACGCCGGAATACCATCCCTGATTCACGTCGATGCGCTGGTATGCGTAGCCTGGCACTCTGCAATCAGGCGCCCTGGCGACATTTTCCAGGACGTACCATTCAACGTTCGCCACTTGCACGACGCGGCAAAATTCCGCCATCAGGGCGACGCCCTGCCCTGTCGGTGGTGAGCGTCTGGCCTGCGAAAAATCCTGGCACGGAGTGCCACCAAGGATTCCGTCGAACCGGTCGGCGGGTGGATGAAATCGCCGGACGTCACCACCCCAGAGAAGATCAGGGCCGCGGACTACGCAAAAGCCCTCGGTTTCGAAGGCTCGCCCGAACAAATCAATGCCAGGGAATACCGACAGACAAAACATGGCACACTACGCTTTATCCATGCGTCACACCGTCTGCGATCACCGTGTCACAGATCAGTCCGCAGCGTAGTCACGTCACGGCAGCTCGTCAAGAGGTGTCACAGCGACCTCGCCGGCGGCGTCACAGACCAAGTGGCCGTCGTGTCACGCTTTCCGGGCCCAGACCGTCACGGCCGCACAACCTGGTCAGTCACGCCACCGCCTAGAAATCGGTCATCGTCCCTTTCTTCACGTCCGATTCTCATGAGTCATCTCGGTGAAATACCGCTGGCACGCCTTGCATCGCACACGTCGCCACACGATGTGCGTTCGCTCTGCGCCGCCTGGGGCTGTCCCGGCGATCGGGCGCGTCTTCAAGATGCGAATCGATTCGCGGGCCGTCGATTGGCAGCCGGGGCACTGGGCGGGGACCACTTCGACGATAGCCGCCGGGCTGTTCTTGCTGCCGGCCGGGCGGCCGGGTTTCTTTTTGGGCATGTGATGGCTCCAATAGAGGGGACCAAAAAGACGGGCCTGCAGCCGGTCTGCAGTTCCGTAAAGGTGGCCTTACAAATACACTACACGGCTGCGCCGCCCATTCGGCTTGGCCTTGCCTGCCGCCGGTTTGTTCTCTCGCGCCGGATTGTCTGCCGGCTTCATCTTCGGATTCGCCAGTTTCCCGCCGAGGATCGATTCACCGGTGGCACAATTGCTGATGCAGTCCAGCCAGTGGTTGTCTCGGTTGGGCGTCAGCTTCCACTGGGTCATCTCGCCGTAGGGGCCGAACACCTTGACCCCAGTCTCGGCCGTCAGGTGTTCGCTCACGGCGCGATGCCTGGCGGCCGTGCCGTGAAATAGCGTCAAGCTGCCGGGATCGCCTGGCGGGGTGGCCAGGCGACGGTGAAGGAAACTCTTGCGGCTGTTTACCTCGATTAGCACATGCCGGATCGATCGGCCGCGACTCGGTGGCGGAATGTGCCAGTCCTCGCCCAGCTGCCCCTTGACCGTCTTCTTGTCCCAGCGGCGCATGGGTTTCTTCGCCGGCCCCCAAGCCACGCCGTGCGTCGGCATCGCCTTCAGCCCGTGCCGGCGCCGAGCTGTCCGGCAAATCGCGTAGATTTCGTCGGTCCAGTCCGTGCCGTTGGCGTCGAACATAGTCAGCTCTAACGCCACTTCCGCTCCGTCCGTCCGCGTCCACGTCCGCTGGCCCAACTCGGACAGCAACGCCTCGGCCGCTTGGGTGACCTGGCCCTCCAGCGTTGTCGCCGTCACCTCCGGGTGTTTCTGGATCGGCAGCCGGCAGTGCTTCAAATCGAAGTACGTGGACGTCTGATGCGGCCACGTGCCGTACTCGATCACGTGGCCCGTGAAGCCTGACTCCCAGGCGCAGACCGCGTAGTAGAGCAGTCGCTTGTGCACGTCGACAAAACACGTCAGCCGCTCGCACTTCTCCGGGATCTCGCCAAGCTGGTAGCCGGACACGCGGCGTGCGATCTGCTTGGCTGTCAGCATCTCGACCGTCTCGTTGGCCTGATCCGGCTCCGGCTGATTCTGCATCTCGCTGAAGAAAGACGACCGATCCCGAATGAACAGCCGCATGGAGTGCTCGATCGCCGATGCTTCGTCCGGCATCTTGCGATGCTGCCAAGCCGCCTCGGCTCCGCGATCCATTTTCTTGCGGTGCCGTTTGTAGTACCTGGTACTACGTTTGCCGTCTTTCCCTTCGGACAGATCCTCCAGGTAAATTTCCCCGTACCGCTCCCAGTACTTGGCCGTCTCCTCGGCCTCCGGGTTGTCTTTCTCCTTCTTGTGCGGATCGCAGCCGGCCGGGAAGGACAGCAATAACCGCTTGCGGATCCCGTGCCACTCGGGATGAATCGACCGGTCCAGCATCCGATCGGCCATGTCGCCGGGCTCGATCACTGTGCAGGACAGAAGGGCGGACAGTTGCCGGCCGGGGCCTGGCAAGTGAAGAATCCCGGCAGCTACGGTATCCTCGCGCTGCTCGCTCTGCAGAGCCGACCTGGCGGACCGGTCCGTCTGCGGATCGTCGATCAGGGCGATAGTGGGCCGGGCTACGGTCCCGTCCGCCCGGGTGTAGTTCAGCCCTCGCGTAGCCTCCAGGAGCCCGGAGGCCTCGATTATGGCCCCACCAGCGGCGGCCCCGGCTACCGTAGGGAAAACGATACGTTTGCGTGCCCATGGGGATTCTGACCCTCCAGGCCAGCAGGGCGATCCGTCCAGCAGCATGCCGGCGCACCGATTGGCGATCCCGGCCATACAGCGAATCGGATAGACGATCTCGGGGAAGTCCTCCAGCAGCAGGTCATTAGTCAACAGCTCGGTCTTGAGCGACCCAACTCGCTTCGGCGCGTGAGTGGCCGTGGCGGTCAGCAGCACTCCGTACTGGTGGGCGGCAATGACGGCCACGCCCCAGAACACGCCGATCTCCAGCCTGGTCGTCTTGCCATCGCCTCGCGGCGCGGCGATGGCCTGGTACCCGCCGTTTTTGACCACGCGTTCGATGGCGTCGAGTTGCTCGACGTGATCGTCGGACCAGGCCAGCGGAAAGCGGCCCGGGAAATAGACTTCGCAACACGCCCGGAGCGACTTCTCGGCCCTCGCCCGTCGCCGCTTGTTCTTGCATTTCGGCAACGGGCCGATATCCCGGCCCGTGCGAGACTGCTCGGCCTGGCGAGCGCGCTCGCGGTCTTTCCTGGATTCGTAGGCCGTCAACGGCAGTCCGGTTCTGTGCTGGTGTAGGGTGGGTCAAGTCTTCGCAGGCCTATGCCTGTTCGATCACACTGCCGGCGGAGGCCGGAAGGCAGCAACACCTGCCTCTGTGTTGCCGGCGTTTGCAGATGCAGCAGCCGTCATGGCCGGCGGCACTTCGTTCACCATTTGCCCCGATGGGTACTTCTGAAGATTCACCAGTAGCGTGGCCGGGATCCCGTTGGTTAAGCACTCCAAGTCATCCTCGGTGGGGACCAACTCGATCCGCGGTACCGTGTCAATCATTTCGGTCTGCGTGAAGTACTTACCGGGATCGTAGGTCCCGAGCATTTCGTCGGTCAGCGTAAAGGTTGGCAACTTGGCCTCGTCAGACGGGACACCAAACAACTCGGTGGCCATCAGCCGATAGACGCGGTGCAGGTACTGACCGACAGCACCGGAAAAGGCCGTAGAGAAATCGTACGGCCTCCGGTTTTCGGTGTGCTGCATAGCCTCGCAGAGGGCGTTCAGCGTCAAGCCACACCATTCCTTGAGCCACGGATTTCGGACGCGGAAGTACGGCACGGGAAAGATAACGAAGTCCTGAGACGCCGGGCTGGAATGGATAGCCTCCATTTCGCCCTCGTTTGGCTCGACATCACGACCGGCCATGATCGAACGCGCCCGCGTGATCAGCTTGTGGACCCTGGTCAGCGTCTTGATTCGCGGCGGCTCGCGGCTGTCTGCGTCCGGATGGTGCATGATCGCGGACAGGTTGCGGCCCATCACGGCGACGAGGTAGTGAATCCCGGCATTCAACGTGGCCGGATCGTTGCCGAAATTCGGAACGGCGTAACCCAGCTCTCCCCAGATTCCGTTGTTGTACCAAAGAGCTTGGTCGGTTTTGAAATACGGCACAGTGTGCATCCTCCGTGATTGGGTGTGTCGCCCTCTTCCGAAAAGGACGTAAGGGACAAAATAAACGCAATAGACCTACTTGTCGCCGCTTTCGAATTGATCGGCGAACGCCTCCAGGGTTTCAATAGTGGCCCTCGCGCCGGGATTGCGAGACACGTATTCGTCCATGGCCTTCTGCAGGGCCTGCAATCGCTTGGATCCCGTGTCGATCTCGACGAATTCGCGGTCGCGTTTGGCTTGCTTGACGATCACTTGCGGTTCTTGACTCGCCATCTGGTCGATCCGCGTACGCAGTTTCGTCAGGTCACCTCTCAGACGTCGGTAACACCGCTCGACACCGTCGCCGCTTGGCTCATTCGAATTTGTTTCGGAGTTCGGAGTTCGGATTTCGGATGTCTTCCTCTTCCGTCGTCGCTGCCACCACGCACTGACGGCCCATAATCCCGCCGCCCCAACCGCGCCGATCGGTGTCCCGCCGGCGGCTAGTGCCAGCCAGGCCGGAGCTCGCTTGGCCAACTGGGACGCCAGACTATCCGTCGCCTCCTCGCTGGATGTCCGGACCGTATCGATCGACGTGGTCAGCTCGCTGTGAGTCGCCTTCGTGATCGACCGCACGGTGGCCAGCTCCGTGCGGACCGAGTGGATCGACGTATTCAGGCCCTGCAGCTCCTCGTACGTTGTGGTCGCTTTGATGGTCAAGGCATCCAGATCGTCTTCCAATTGCTGGACGCGTGCAGTCAGCTGGGAATTCGGCGGCGTCACGGGTGGGCTCGGCTGTGCCGGCGGGGCCGCCGGATATGTCGTCGTCGGCCGACTCGGCACCGGCATCGGGCCAGGCTGGCACAACCGGCCGCCTGGAGGGCACCACGGGCAGCAACGGCTGAGCGGCACGCGATGCACGCAGTCCGCCCCATCGACCACCGCGGCGGCGGCCAGCAAACAGAGCGTCATTACGAGGGCTCGGAGCATGGGGAAATCTCAGTCAGCTTCTGCCATCTTGCGGTAATTGGCCCGGCCAAACAAACGCACGGCCGCCCACATCACCCACCGCTTGACCGGGTGCACTCCCAGTTCCCGCATGCCTTCTCTCCATACCGCGTCCGCCATCCAGCGACTGGCGAGGCCCGAGCGATACAAATAATCGTGCACCACAGCCGCGCGGCATGAGCGGCCGACAGGCGGCTCCAGCCGCCAGAAAAACCGAGGGATCGACGCAAAGTCCGTCTCGAAGCCGGATGGCACAGAGACCGCGAATACCCTGGTGTGGAAATGGAGCTGTCGGACGAGCCGGAAGACCTGACGACCGTGATCGTCGGTTCCCGTGTCCTCGACAACAAGCCGTGACGTAAAAGGCATGATGCACCCTGTAACTACTTCCCCCCTGCGAATCGGTGACCGAGTCACCGACTAAGCACACTGCACACGAACCACACCGCCGAGCACGCCACCAGCACGATCGTCACCCAGAACAGATCGGCGCGAAACCGCTGGTCGTACGTGATCAAAACAACCTCCCCTGCATTTCCGCGGAAACCGGACGCGTCGTTTTCGGTTTCGCACGCCGCAACACCGGCCGGGGAATCCCGGCCACCTGGTCCTCGACGATCGACACAAGTGCCTGTCCTATGTCCGGCGACATGCGAGCCGCATAGTGCACGGCCCGCACCTGGTCCATGTTACATCTCGCAACAAGGGCCTTTGCCGCCCCATACTGGTAGCCGAATCGCTCGACGAGCAGACCCTTGGCGCGTTTACGCAGTCCGGCCTCGGTGGGTGGTTTTCGTTGAAGCATTATGCCATTCCAGACACGCCGCTCCGTGCTTAGGTCATTCGAAATTCGAATGTGTTACGGATTTCGATATTCGAATACTAAGCCGCTGGCGCAAACCGCACGGTACCGCGACGCGTGACCGTCCGCGTGCTCCGGAGCTGCTTCAGGAACTGCCTGGCCTCTTCCAGGCGTTCTTTCGGCACCTCGGGCAACCGCTGCTCTTTGCGGTATTTGTCCGGAAGACTGCGCAGCACAAGCTGCCGACGAGCCTCCGGCAGCTGGTCCAGCAGCACGGCCGTCACCTGTTCAGCGGGGGCTCCGCTCGAGCTGGCCGCCTCGGAATCGTGGCCGACGGTCAAGACGCCGTCGATCGATTCCTCGACGGCCGTAGACCCGACAGTACCGCGGATCGTCGCCTGGATCGGCGTGGTCATACCCGGCGAGAGATCCTCGCGCACGGCGAGCTTCTTCAGCTGATACAGCAACGCGTGGATCAGTGACGCTCGGACGAGCTTCTTGGAAGGGCGACCCATAAGACCTCCTTGTCTCAGTGGTAAGCCAAAAAAAGCCGACCCGGCGGGAATCCATTCCCCGGCATTTCTGCCGTGACCGGGCCGACCGCTGGCGCGATGGTAGGGTGGGCCGTGGCCCACCATGTAAGACTCTCCACACCGAACAATTCGCATTGCGCGATGTCGCCGCGGCGCACGAAAAAAGCGGCTGGTCCAAGCACCCGCTCCCACGGGTCACTAGCGCCAGCCGCTTCCGATGCCTCCCTCAGACCGGATACTACCCACCCCGGTGGCGTTCTGCAAGGTAGATTTCGCACAGATGCTAGCGTGACGGCGAACGGGAGCGGCGGTCGGGCTGGAACTGAAGTCACTTTGGCCGTCATCACGCGTCGATCAACTCGCCCCAAAACGAGCCAGTCACGACCGCATTTGATACGCTGGTCTGCGCGGTCAAACGAATGTCGATTCCGGCGATGATGCGATACGGCGGGTCCATCACAAAGTTGCTTGACCCAGCCACGCCGTGCGCAACAATGCCGTCTTTCGCGACAAAAAAGTCTAGGGCATTGCCGGCATCATCCTGTTTGCACGCGATGACGATTCGCGAATAGTTGCCCACCGTTGCGTTGCCCATACTCGCGGCCCACCGGTGAACCAACAGCACCTTGTCTTTTGGAACTGTGTAAATACCCACGAACGAAACAAACCGGTTTGCTTCGTGCCAAAAGTACACGTCATCATCGTTGCCGGCCGGCTGCGAGTGATACACCAGATTGCCCTGGAGCTTGCCCGTCGATCCCGTGGCGTAGACGCTCGACCGATTCACCCGGTACACGTCGGCAGCGATCAGCACCGGCGTCAGTCCCGCCGTGTCCTTGATCACGGTTACGGGCGTAAAGTCCTCCTTCAGATAGTCCACCTTGATTCGCTGCGCGCCCGTCCCGGCCGCTGTATCCAATGCCGACGTCGAACGGAAATACAGGTTTCCTTCAGCGCTCAAATACGCCGGGTGATCGTTGCCGCTATACGTATCGCCGTCAATCACCGTGCTCGAATTGTTCGCCGGCCAGATGGTTTCCTTTTTGTCCAATTGAGAGGCGTTGACGTATCCAAAGTTCGGCTGTGGGTTCCCCCATCTTGTCTGAACCGGCACCCGGCCAGATTCAAGATTCACACCTTGCGGCGTCCCATTTTCATCATTGATCCAAACTTGGATTTCTCCACCATAACCAGTCATGTGTAATCTCCTGTGATAACCTTCTATTAGCCGTCGGGTTTCAGACACGCCTGCCAGGGTTCGTTAACCGCGCGTTGGCGGGTCCATGTTGAACTCACAATCCAATCGTCGCTTTGTGGCCTCGGTCACGTCGCCGTTGGCCTTGAATCTCACAGTCAGCTTTCGTATCGACGTTTTGCAGAATCGCCATTGCCCTTTGACGATCGGCAGCCATCCACGAGCAGCCTCTCGTGTACTGTGCGGTCTGCCAACTCGCATCCATTCGCCGTCTGGCCGCTGGACCATCGTGAAAAACACGTCCACCGGATGGCGGATAACAACGGCATTGCACGGGAGCCGCGTTGTCGTCGGTTCTGTACTCATACTTTTCCTTTCGCGGCCCCGTGAATGCAGGCGTTATCCGATACCACACGAACACAATCCGCCATCTCGGTCACACTCGCAAGGTGGTGGATTGCGCAAATTGCCGCACGGCACGGACACGAGTTTGCCGTCCAGCAGCACGCCGTGATTGCGAGGCCGGCCACGAGACACGACTTTCACTCGCCCCACGCGGCCGTGGTACGGCATGTGATTTCGGACACCAGCTCGATACCACACTTGCACAAGTTGATCGAGTCTCGGATTGGCGATCACAAAATAACCCTCCGAAACTCAACCAGAGCCTCGCGGAATGTACCGTTTTCGGTTGACTCAATTGCGACTGGATGCCCTTGTTCGTTTGCTTGTGGCCTCAGAACAGCATAGTTTGCTTAGTGCAATTCGACGGCCGCTTTGGCGCCGTTTTCGCCGCGGCCGGCGGGTCGACCTGTCGCGGATCCGCCAGGCCGTCGCGGGCGATGTGCCCGCGGTCGGCCTTCCATACCAACCAACCGAGGCCGGAAGTGCGGTTGGTCAAGAATAATCGCCATCCCTGGCCGGGGATCGGTTTGTGGATGTCGATTTCGATGTGGGGATAGGTCGATTCGATCCAGCGGGCCAGGTTGCGGGTTTCGCGTTCATTCATCTCAGACAATCGTTTACCCCTTCTACATTATCGATCAGTGTTACCAATTTTCGGACCAAGTCGGCCCGTTTCTTGAAGTCAAACAGCGCTTGCCGGATCCGGTCGGTTACCTTAGCCCGCCAGGGATTGGCGAGGATGGCGTGAAGCGTTCCGAGGTCGGTCAGAAGGGCCGCCGCGGTTTTCGGACCGATGCCAAGGCAACCGGTGATATTGTCGCCCTGGTCGCCGACCAGGGCCTGGAAGTCGGGCCATTGATAGGGCAATAGGCCGTGCTCTTTTTGCAGGGTCGCCGCGCAATACCACGTCGGGACCGACCGGCCGCCGCGGCGTTGTAGTTTCTTGAGTTGCGTAACCAGGCCAGGCCGCAAGCATTGCCGGAGATCTTTGTCCGGGCTTGCCAATACCACCTTTTCCGCCCGCCGGGCCCCGATCGCGGCCAGGGTCGCCAACAGGTCATCCGCCTCGAATCCGGCGACCGCGACCGGTGTGGCGATCGCGGCGGACCGCTGGAAGGTCGCGGCCAGATAATCACCGATCCGCGGATCATGCGACCGGTTGGCCTTGTAGGTCGGGCACAACTCTTTTCGGAAGTTCGACGGTTCATCAAAGGCGGCCACGACATGCGACGCGTTGACCAGTTCGGCCGCGTGTTCCATCCGCGTGACAACCGCCGCGGCCAGGCCGTCTGGCGTCGCGTCGCCCATCGCGTGGGCCATCACGTGGACGTCGTTGGTTGCGTCGATAGCTAGTATCATGAGGTTGGCCTTCTATTAGCCGTCGGCACGGGATAACCCTCCATCGCTATTAGCAGTAGATACCGCTCGTAACTGTTCCGGCGATCGCGACGGAACCGCGACCACATAAAATCACACGCGTGGGTCGGCCACGCCAGTCGGGCCAACTCCATCAACTCCGAGTCCTCCATGCCGTCCAGCTCGGCACCGTACGCCGCATTCAACGAGGCAAACTCCGCTCGCCAGGCCTGCTGTTCCGCGATGCGTGCCCGGTGCTCCGCTGCCTCCCTGGCCCTCTGGCCCTTCTTCCGGACGCGTGCCTCGTGCACGGCCCGCGGTTTGACCACGCCCTCCGCGGGCCACTCCCCGTGACGCAATCGCGTCAGCATCGCCCCGGGGCTCGTAAACCGCGACCGATTCGCCCGGTACACGTCCAAAACCTCCGCGTCGAACTGTTCTGGTGACAGTCCACCACGTTTGGCCGCGTCAATCACGGTCGAAACAAACCGTACCCCCTCCGAACGCAACTCCGCCGCCGCCCTCCTCCAGTCATGCCCGGTGTCGTCGGATCTGGTGCCGACAGTGGCCGTTGCGGTCGAGGGGGTAGGGGGTGGCGTTTCCTTGGGCGCTTCTGGTGGGCGCTTCATGGAAAGTGCCACTGTGGCACTTTGATCGGTCACAGTGGCACTTTGATCGGTCACAGTGGCACTTTGATCGGTCACAGTGGCACTTTGATCGGTCACAGTACTTGCCTCGTCGCGTGGGAGAAACAGGGCCAAGTCGCTGAAGAGAATGCAGTAGAAATTACCAGTACGACGCCCCTTCCCAAACGACCGCCTCTCGACCATCAAGACGCCAATCTTCTGCAGTACCTCAATGGCACGCTGTACCTGTCTTTTTGAGAAGCCGGACTCCTTAACAAGCCGTTTCTGCGACGGAAAGCCCCACGAGCCACGGCAGTAGCTATCAATGGCACGAAGAACACCTTTCAGGACGCCTGATGACACGCTGCCGCCGTCGCTGGTGCGAGTGGTCGGCAAGCAGGCACCGTCGATCGTACGCAGCTGGGTTGATCGTTCCCAGTTGATCGTTTTTTGTGTTTGCTTCCCTGCGGACATCCGTCGACCTTCGAGTACTTCCGTGGAATAGTCAGCTGCGTTTTCCTTAGGCGGCCACCCATCCATTCTTCGCCGCTTCTGCCTCACACCACTCGCGCCATCGACACCGGTCACCCGACTGGCCATCAGTTGGCTGGTTGTCGTGCAGAACGTAATCCGCGGACACGAACGGTATACAGCCGGCTCCACGCGTACCCGTGCAAGCAATACCGCTGGACACGGACCCTAGGATGAGCCGGTAGACAAACACGTTTTCTTTCGGACGTGGCTCGTCGTCCAGCAAGTCCAGCCCGTCTACATCGCCGGTGTCCTCGTCGATTACGACACGCAGCAGCATTGGGGCACGACGCAGAGCCAGCCGTCTACCGTCCGCTGGACCCTGGAAAAAACGAAACATGGAAGCCTCCTTTTTGCTACACCGAGTACCCAGCAGCCCGCGCAGCTCGCAGATGCGCTTCCTGCAAACGCTCAGACAATCGCACCGGCATCAATCGCATTGGCAACTTCAGCCCAGTGTCCCGCCGCAACTGCTGCGTCTTGAGCTGCGACTCGCGAATCGACTTCACGGCCTGCCGATCGTCCTCGCTCAAGAACTGCATCGGATCTACCCATCGCCCAGCCATAGTGCCAACTCCTTACAGATACTCGTCCAGGAAATCAAACTGCAGCTGGTTCTTCGGCGTCCGCCTCGCTCGGATCGGATCGATCTTCCTAGCGGGCGTCTTGCGCGTCGTCACCGGCTGGATCGCCACGTCGTCCGGATCTTCAGGATGCGGTGTCACGGCCAGCCTGAGCGTGACCTCTCGCTTGTCCGGTAGGCTCGGACGCTGCTTGCAGTCCTGCACGGCCGCCTCCAACTGCTGCTGGAAATCGTCGGCCAGTCCCGGTGACAACAAGTGCAACGATTTAAGACTCAGCTCTGTCGTCGACATGACTCCCTCCTGACTCCTCTCTCTGCCTCCGCGCACACGTCGGCCCGCATCCCTTGACGATCGACCGCCGCGAACGCAACGGCCGCCCGCACACACGACACCGCCGCTTGATCACGTTCGGATCGTCCGCGTCAAGCAGCATCTGCCCTTTTTGCTCGTGCCGCGTCATCACACCCATCACGCCGCCCCCCTCTCGCGATCCGCAGCAACCTTGGCCTCCAGCTTGGCCTCGACCTCTTCACGATGGACGGTAATTTCTTTCGGGCAAGTAATCCCTATCCGCACCTTGTCGTGACGGATCTCGACCACGGTCACCGTGATCATCCGCCCGAAAATACAAATCTTCTCGTTCTTCTTCCGCTGCAAAACCAGCATCTCGTACTCCGTTACAAAACATGAAAATGGAACAGGAAAAAACGCCCGCCGGCCATCCCGATTGGCCCCACACCAACACGGGAGCGTCCACAGTACTCAGGCACAACCCAAGCACCCATCGGCCGGCGGGCTTGCATCACACATCGTTCGTCCACCGCTGGTCCGTATTGTCGTCCAGGTTCCGCCGCAGATCCCGCACTGCACAAACCACGCCAACGGACGCCACCACGACCAAGACGAACATCACAGCCCCAACCACCACCAGCGTCTCCGTCATTCCCCACCCCAGCGCACGAAAAAATAACGCGGGCAGCATTCCCTGCCACCCGCGTTATTGCCCAGAATCGCCCGGTTCCACCGGACGGTGACCTCGCTTACCCGATTGAACCGCCGCTCGCCCACGCCCGCTTGAGTTGCTGAGACAGTTCGGTACGGGGCAAAGCGTCGCTCAGTAGCTCCGCACCGACGTAGCTCTGTAACGTCGTGCGGAATGAAGCATGACCGGCAGCCAATTGCGCGGCGGACGGGTCCTGCTTGGCAAGATCCGTCAAGACGCGCCGGCGAATGCCGTGAAACGCTACGCCGGGGCTGGGCTCCAGCCCGGCCGCTTTTTCCAGCCGATGAAACTGCTTGAAAATCGCCGACTTGGCATGCGGCTGTGGATAGGCAGGAAACAGCAACGCCCGCTCGCCTCGGATCGCCAGTAAGTCGCGAAACGCGACGTCGAGTAAAGGGTGCGTCTCGTCCGATCGGCTCTTCCGGCACACCGACGCCGGCAATACCAGTCGCGGCGAGGCCGCGTCCCAGTACATCGACGAATAGGGAGCTTCGACCAGCTGACCTATTCGCAAACTGGTGGAAGCCATGGTAGAGATCAGGGCACGCCACCAGGCACCCGCCGTTATCCCAACGATCCGAGGGATCGTGGCATTGTCGGCCGACAGGTAGATCGCTACGATTCTCTCGCTGCTCGTCGGCTCCTTCTTCACGGTCTGCCGGCGTGGCGGCTTGGTCCACGGCACAGCATCCAGCAGCCCGGCCGCCGTGCGAAGACGGCGTACTGCAGCCGGCGGGCCTGCCTGGTCCAGGACCCATTGTATGTGGTCGCAGTAGCCGCGAACGGTATTTACCGCGAGCCCGGCCGCCGCCAACCCGGCCTTGAACGTCGCAAGATCGATTGCGCTGATCCGATCCAGGGGCGGATCGCCCGTGATTCGTTCCCAGTGCGCCAAGGCCAGCAGGTACTTGCCCTTCGCCGAATCTGTCGGCGATTCCATGACAACGGCGGCATAGAATTCGTGGAAAAACGCTCGCAGGCTCATCGATTTGCAGAGCATCGTCTGCGCTCCTTGGATTGCGAGCTCCTCTCCAACAATCCGACGTCAGCCCGTATCCGCTGCCGTCCGTGGGTAGCCGCCTCCCTGCCGCTTTGAGGTGGAAAATCAACGTATGCATTCCATGCTCCTACCGTAGTCACGCGGTCAATCGCCCTTATTGGATCCACCACACCACCTACCAGAGAACGCGGTAGTTATCCCGAGAATTGGTGCGATCAGAGACGCTATCGGCTTTTCCGCCATGCCTGCAAAACCATGGCCGCCAGTGCCTTGAAGCCGATTTCGCCAAGCGCAATCTCAACGCCACCGGCAAGAACGACCCCACCGGAAACGAGCGTACGGAAGTCCCCCGCGTCCAGCAAAACGCGGATCGGGCGAGAGTCGCCCGCAGAGAATTCAGATTCAGAAAACGCGCCAGCCATCACGATCGCACCAGTTCAAGAGTAACTGCGATCGTGGAATGTACCGGATAAGGAACGTCCTGTCAAGCTGGAACGTGGTGTTCCGAGTGGAGGGACGCTGCGAAGTCAGCCGGACTGAGATACAGGGAGATGTACGGCACACCTAACGCGTGGGCAATGGCCTCGGCCTTGCTAACTGTTGGCTCCGCTTCGCCTTGCAGGATTCTACCTATGTAGCTCCGGCTCGTATGGAGACGCCCCGCGAGCGCTCCTGGCGTAACGCCTTTTTCCGCTAGGACGGCTTTCAAATTCTCTCTAAAATTGTCAATCGCTGCCATGCTCATGCCTCCCATCGTACCGTATACGGTCGATCCGTCAACGATTTCTTGTGCTACAATGCCCCTCCAGCCGCCACCCGGCTGGCGGCGGGCAGGTCGAGCGTCAGCGACCAGCACCACCGCCGGCTCCTTTCCAAGGAGTCACTCATGCACGTCGGCGATGATCCGGGGCATGGCCTAATCGCGTCGCTGATTGGTGTACTGGAGTGACAATCCAGTACACCTCGCGCTCGCACGTATCGTCCATCCAGTGCGGATTCCGATCGCCAATAGGCGGTCAAAATGCCGCCGAGAGCAGGTTTGCACGGTGTACCGGATCATTATTCCGGTACAAAAACGCAGCGAGGCCGAGGGGACTCGAACCCCCAACCACTGGATCGACAGTCTGGTAGTTACCGACGACAGAGAGGAGGTAGCCAGTTACGGGCAAAGTCGTCGAGCTGCTCGCGCCGCTACTTCCAGCGGCGTGCGATCGCAGAAACAATCGCCTGGCGTTCGAGAGACGGCATGCGGTCGAGACCTGCCGTCCAGTTGCGGACACGGCGGGTGATTTTTTCACGCTCGCGTTTGTCCCTGCCGACGTACCGATAGTCGTGCAGTTCGACCGGATTCTGATAATTGCACCACAGCCACTCGGTGGTTTTGGCACCGGCGCGGTTGGTGGCCTGATACGTGACCGTCCGCCAGCCGGCGAGTTCTGCCTCGTACAACTCGGACCAGTAGCTGGATACGGCGACCATACACGGCAGGCGTTTCACCACCCGTAGCAAATCGATGTGCTGCTCGTCGGTGAATTCGTAACGGTAGAGCCGTCCGCCTGATCTGGTGACCAACGGATAAGGCGGGTCGCAATAGACCATGGTGTCGAGTACTTCGCCGCCGGATCCAGCGGCGCCGCCGGCGTTTTCGCTGGCCTGCAGGTACAGCCCGAATCGGTGCTTGAGCCATTCGATGCCATCGCAGCAGTAGAGTTCCATATTCGGAACCTCGGTCCCCTGCCACCGCTGCAACACGTCGTGATCGGCCTCCACTCCAATCGTCAGATCCGCCGGCGTCTTCCGTCGAAGAACCCCACCGTCGCCGAGGAATGGCTCCACATAGATGGAGTGTGGAGGAATTTGATTGATGATGGCCTGATAGACTCCGCTTCCCGCCTTTCCTCCAGGATACGACATCGCCTATTGCCTCCGGTACCAGGACGCCGAATACAGCGGCTACGGCCGCCGAGTCTGCATGGTCGCACAATCCGGCGGCGTGGTCAAGTCCGTCGACCGTCGCCAGGTGCGACTGGAAATGGCAGAAATTGGTCCGAGCAAGCAAGTGTGTCAAGAATTCTGGG
>Ga0272440_1000602_pt1 | contig 30239 bp, 23 predicted proteins | sample SSMMMBAug17_FD_192440 | JGI IMG/M metagenome (GOLD analysis project Ga0272440, IMG submission 192440) | Marine sediment archaeal communities from Little Sippewissett salt marsh, Falmouth, MA, United States - SSM-MMB-Aug17 | ecosystem: Environmental > Aquatic > Marine > Wetlands > Sediment ... | reverse complement strand
AGCGCATGAGAAAGTCTTTAAGCGTAGTGTCTATATAGCTTTGAAAATCTTCCTGAACACGATCAAAATTAGGATCAACCATTGCAAAGTTAAAGGCAAGTGTCATGTATCTATTTTTATTGGGCGTAGGATTTTGTCCGATAAACGTGTCCTTGAATAAGGTATCAAACTGATCTTTTCTATTACAATCATAATAATACTGAAGCAGATTAATCCACAACGATTTTCCAAATCGTCTGGGACGAATGAGAAATATATAATTGGGTAATGCTTCCAATTCATGAATGTATTTTGTTTTATCCACATAGTACATATTATCACTAATAATTTTTCCATAATCTGAGTCGCCATAGGGTATTTTTTTGATTTGCATAGTTTAGGTTCCTTTTTTGGGTTTTATTTTTTGAACCAGCTTGACGTTGAAGAAGATGAATTTATAGTGTTTTTTTCATAGCGGATTCAAAATTGTTTGACCTTTTTTTTGAAACAGAATGTCATTATGGCCTATTTATAAGATAAAGTAATATATTGCAGAAAACATATACATATTGTATAAATTTTTCAAGGCTTAAAATTAACAGAGAGAAAAAATGCCCAAAACTATCGATTATTTAAGCGTTGGGCTTTAGCTGTTTTAGCCAGTTTCGCCCCTACATTGGCTTTTGGCCTTCTTTTTTTGTTGGATTTCCTGTTTGGCCCGGCCCAAACAGGAAAAAACTTTTTGATTTTATTGGTTTTATTTGTCTTGTATACATAACTCCAAATATGTATGGCATATTTGGAGTTATGACAAGAAGATCTTTGGTGGGTTAGTGTCCCACAAATTTGTGGGACAGGCTGAACAAACGCATGCATAGGAATGCCCATGCCATATATTTTTTAAGTCAATAAAAATAATTATTTTTTTATTTTTATTGACTTAAAAAATATATTATGGAATTCTAAACCGATTTGGAGGGGATAATAAGTGGAAAGAAAAATATCGCAAGTATTAATAAAGTGGAAAAATAAAGGGAAACAAAGAATGCCACTTATCTTAAGTGGTGCGCGACAGGTTGGAAAAACATATATCTTGCGCGAATTTGGTAGAAAGCAATATAAGAATTCAGTGTATGTTAATCTTGAAACAAATTTGAACGTGGCTTCATATTTTGAAAATGATATTTCACCTGAAAGAATAATAAGGTTTTTAGAAGTCAGTTTCAAATACGCCACGCACTCTGAAAGTGTAAAAATTAGAGCCGCATATAATTCACTTCCAAATCAACTGGCTAAAAATAATAAAAAATTTCAGTATAAAGTTGTTCAAAAAGGTGGAAACGCAAAAATATTTGGCACTGCAATAGAATGGCTTATTTTTTCTGGAGTTGTATTAAAATGTCAAAAAAATGAAAAAGCATTGATGCCTCTGGCCGCTTATACTGATTTAAGCAGTTTCAAACTCTATATGGCTGATACAGGACTTTTGACCATGAAATCAGGACTAGCTTATCAAACAGTATTGTCCAACCTGGAAACCAATAATATGTTTTTAGGTGTACTTGCTGAAAATTTTGTGGCCCAGGAATTGGCATCAAAAAATTATCCCCTGTTTTATTGGGAATCAAAAGGGATTGCAGAAATTGATTTTTTAATACAGGATGGTGAACAGGTTATTCCTGTTGAAGTTAAATCAGGAATTCATACGCGATCAAGAAGTTTATCTCTTTTTGTCAAAAAATATAAGCCTGATTTTTCCATTGGCATATCATCAAAAAATTTTGGCTTTGAAAATAAGATAAAATCAATACCTCTGTATGCAGTATATAATCTGTCTGCAAATAAATGGGGTGTTCAAAATTGAAACCTACCTGCAAAGGAGACATCAAAACTTTCCAAAAAATTCAGTTTTTCAATGGAGTCAATGATCATTTTTTTATCTGATGGATATGAATCAAACAGTTTTTTTTGTTTCTCATTTAAATCTGCATAATATTTCGACTCGATTAACATTTTATCGCTTGTATAAAAATCAATTTCAGTGCCATTTTCATACAGGTAATAGAGTTCTTTTTTGTTTTTTAGTTTTAAATAAATATAATTTTCAAAATAACTGCCAATATCTCTTTCACCAACAAAGAGATATTTAATTCCTAAATCACAGGCATATATCTTTTTTGGTGAAAGTAATCTCTCATTTGTTTTCCCCCACCTTGCTACCAGGTAAATCAAATATGTTGATTCAAAATAACCTAAATATCGTTTTGACGTATCCGGAGAGATGTTAAGGATATGGCTCATTTTGTTAATACTCATTTGTTTGCCACTTCGTTCCATCAAGAGTGTAAAGAAATCTCTTACAAGCTGGCTGTTTTTTAAACCATGAAAAGCAGTAATATCTTTTTGAATAATGTCTTCCACCAGGTTCATTAAATATTCTCTACTTGGATGAAGCACATTTTCAGGTAATCCGCCCTCTCTGATATAATCTCTGAAATACGATTGATATAATTGAGCATCCCTTTTTTTTAGCTGAATTCCTTTAAAATCTTTGTACTCTTCAAAATCAAGCGGTTGTACCTCCAGGCTCACTGATCTGCCTGTTAAGTATGCCTTTTTATCTTTCATCATTGAGCTTGATGATGATGCTGCAAATATTTTTACATTCTGAGAATCATATATATTTTTTAGTTGTATATGAAACGCTTTCTTATAGGTAATTTCATCCAAAAAAACATAAATTTTTTTATCTATTTTTGTTTTATGTATTTTTCTGAATTCACTTAATATTTCTATAATATTATATTTTTTTAATAAATAATCATCCAGGCTTACATAAAATATACAATTGGGCGCAACATCCTTTTTATCAATAAGATCTTTAAGTATTAATTTCATCAATGTTGTTTTACCAACACGTCGCAAGCCAGTCATAAATACAATTTGTTTTTGGTTATAAGATTGACGAAGAACTGACATGTATTTTTCTCTTTGTTTGAATTGTACTTGTGGAAAATCACCTTCCCACCAGGGATTGAATTGATATAGTAAATCTATCATCTTTACCTCCAAATAAGGACTCCATTGCCATGTAAATTTTATACGTTTGCAACGAATAATTAGATTTTATATTATACGTTTTAATCGTATAGGTCAACTGGAAAAAAATAATTGCCCCAGGCTGGCGCGTGTTAAGCCAAAAAACAACTTGAAAAATGCCATATAAGATAGTATACACAAGAAAATTAACAAACAATAACCATTTAATACAGAAATGTAACAGATGAAAACTCAACCATTTCAATGGACTGCTTCTGATATATGTGATGCAGTCAATGGCCAGCATCTGTTTGGCGAATCACCGCATCCTTTTTTGAATATTTCAATTGATTCGCGGCAGGTGGACAAACATTCTTTATTTGTTGCCATACCAGGAGATCGATTTGATACTCACCAGTTTATTTCCAGCATGATTCATAAACCGATACATGGCATAGTGATTCAGCATGACAAAGTGTCTGAAGAACAAATCAATTTGTGGAAAAGTAAGAACCTGCTTTGTATTGCTGTGCCCAACACTATCAAAGCCCTGGGTGACCTCGCACATTATCAGCGCATGAAATGGGGCGGTTCTGTTGTTGGAATCACCGGAACAAATGGAAAAACCTCTGTAAAAGAATTAACTGCTTCTGTACTCACGACAACTTTCAATACCATTAAAACCCAGGGAAATTTTAACAACCATATCGGCGTGCCCAAAACATTGTTTCAAATCCAATGGCAGCATGAGTGGGCTGTTGTTGAAATGGGCATGAACCATTTGGGTGAAATTGCATATCTTGCTAAAATCAGTAAACCCAATGTGGGCATTGTCACCAATATCGGTCCGGGTCATTTAGAAGGTGTTCAATCCATTGATGGTGTCACACAGGCCAAGAGGGAATTAATTCAAAACCTGGACAAAAATGGCATGGCGATTCTAAATGCTGATGATCCCCGGGTGATGGGATTTAAAGAGAACTGTGTATGTTCGGTAATTACTTATGGACTGTCATCCCAGGCAGATATTTCAGCCAGGGATATCTCAGAAACTGCCTGTGGCAGCAATTTTTTGCTGACAACACCGCAGAATTCAATTGCAATTCAGTTTCCAGGCCCCGGACAATTCATGATTTCAAACGCATTGGCAGCTTCAGCCATTGGATACGCATTAACCATTCCTTTAACCGAAATTAAAACAGCCCTGGAGTCCTATGAACCTATTCAGGGACGTACAATGATTCAGCATATAGATAACATTCATATTATTGATGACACCTATAATGCCAATCCGGCATCCATGAAGGCGGCTATTGACAGTTTGAAAGCGCTGTGCAAAGGATATAACAGTTATTTTATCTGTGGTGATATGTATGAATTGGGTACTCATTCAAGCCAATACCATAAAGAAATTGGTGCATATGCCGCAGCATCTGGGGTTAACAAAATATTTGCAACTGGCAGTTTTTCTACTGATGTTTGCGATGGTGCCATTGAAGCAGGCATGCATCAGAATGATCTATTTTGTGGATCTCTGGATGAGATAACCCGCCAGGTGATTTCAATGGTGGATTCTGGTGACTGGTTATTGGTTAAAGGTTCTCGCGCCATGAAAATGGAGCATATTATTGAACAAATTAAAGGAAATTAAGTATGATATATCATTTTCTATATCCATTGCATCATTATATTTCAGCTTTCAATCTTTTTCGATATATTACCTTTCGAACCATTTATGCCACAATTACTGCAATGGTTGTTTGCTTTTTTTTGGGGCCTTATGTCATTCGGATGTTAAGACGTTTACAGATTGGCCAATATATTCAAAAGGATGGCCCTGAATCACATTTTTCAAAGTCTGGAACACCCACAATGGGCGGTACGCTGATATTGTTTTCAGTGTTTATTTCAACCCTTTTATGGGGTAATTTATCAAACAGCTATATCTGGATTATTCTAATGGTCATGCTGGGTTATGGAGCCATTGGCTTCTTGGATGATTACATGAAAGTGACCAAACGACAAAATTTAGGTCTTACAGCACGCGGAAAATTTATATTGCAACTTGCAATCGCTTTTTTAGCCGGATTTTTACTTTACTGGAACCCAACCTTTGACAGCCGTGTAACGATTCCTTTTATCAAACACTGTTCTCCAGATTTGGGTCCTTTTTATATTCTGTTTGCCATGTTCGTAATTGTTGGCACATCAAATGCGGTTAATCTAACTGATGGACTGGATGGTCTGGCAATCGGGCCGGTGACAATTGCAGCAGTAACCTATATTATTTTTGCCTATGTTGCCGGTCATGTTAAAATTGCAGAATATCTTCAAATCAATTATGTGGCAGGCTGTGGTGAAACCGCAGTAATATTGGGTGCAATCGTTGGTGCCGGTCTTGGATTTCTGTGGTATAATACATATCCAGCGCAAATTTTTATGGGAGATGTGGGCTCTTTGCCGCTGGGAGCTGTCTTGGGCACTGTGGCTGTTATCACAAAACAGGAAATATTATTGGTTTTGGTGGGTGGATTGTTTGTTATTGAAACATTGTCTGTTATTCTTCAGGTAGGATTTTTTAAAATGACCAAAGGGAAACGCATTTTCAAAATGGCCCCCATTCATCACCATTTTGAATTAAATGGATGGCCGGAACCAAAGGTTATTGTTCGATTTTGGATAATTTCTATGATACTGGCCATGTTGTCTTTAAGTACCCTGAAAATTCGTTGAGAATCAATACCAAGAAATGCTCTAAAATTATCTTGCCCATGATTGATATTGTTCGTTTTAAGGTTAATGTACTGTAGAGACGTAGCATGCTACGTCTCTACACGTACTTGCTTTTTTATATGATCTATGAAATGAGAATGATATTTTTTAAGTATTTCTAAACAACAAAAGGTTAAATATGCAACTAACAATCCAAGGAACAGATGGACGTCAAGTCCCAATTGACGTCAACAAAAAAAAACTATCGCAACAAAAACTTCAGGTTTTTTTTGATGAAGAAGAAACCCAATCTAAAGGGAAACGAAAACGTTTCGTTGGCGTACTTCTCATGCCAGCCCCCCCTGAGACAGTCTGGTCTGTCCTTTGCAACTTTGATGTGATGGGAGATTATATCCCATATCTGGCATATTACAAAACCAGGCATGTCCTCAAGACTGATGATTCAGGTCAAACAACAGAAGCTCTCATTGAAGGCAAACTCAAAGTGCCTGTTTTGACTGTGGAATACACATTGTTTGTTTCGTTCTTTCCAGACAGGTATCGGGTTGAATGGCGATTGCTTCAGGAAGAACAGGTGGCCCAATACAATCAACAAGGCCTGGATATCAAAGCCTGCACCGGCGGACTGAAAGATGTTGATGGCTATGGTTATGTGCTTCCCTATGATGATGACAGATCCCAATCAATTTACATTTATGCACCTGTAGTGGAAACATCAATTCCATTGCCTGGATTTGCCGAAAAAATGGTGACCAAAACTGTAACAACTGGTTATATGCATGGAATCAGAGATCGGGTCAAACAGATATCCAAATGACATCAAAACAATCTTTCAATCTCATACAATGTCCCCTTCAGGGCACCAATCTGATAGAAGCCAGTGCTGGAACCGGTAAAACCTACACCATTTGCAGCCTGTATGCTCGGCTGGTCATTGAAAAAGAGCGTCATGTATCCAATATTCTTGTGGTTACTTTTACAGAAGCCGCCACTGAAGAGCTTCGAGATAGAATTAGAAAAGTTTTGTATGAAATGCATGTCTTGTATACCAGGCGATTGACAGATGACAACTACTCTTTAGAGTCATACCACCCCTGGATGATTGACATGCTTGAACAATGTCCACCAACAACAAGACGTGTTCAGAACCTGGAAATGGCAATTCGTAATTTTGATGAAGCCGCCATTTATACCATTCACGCTTTTTGTCATCGGATTTTACAGGAAAATGCCTTTGAGAGCGGTGTGATATTTGATGCTGAATTACTGTCAGATACTTCACATCTCATTCAGGAAGTTTCAGATGATTTTTTTCGATGGCATTTTTATGAAGCCTCCCCCTTATTTTTACAATTCGCTAAAATTACCAATCATACCCCTGATATAATTCGAGAGTGGATTAATTATATTATTACTGTGCCATTTGTCACAATTGCTCCTGATACAGTCTGTCCATCAGAACAAGACATACAAAATCTGGAAAATGAATATGAATTGCACTTTGTTCGGGCAAAAGAGATGTTCAACAGGCATTATCAGGATATTGAGGATATGTTGTGTTTTAATAACAAACGACTCAATCAAATCAAGTATAAGATAGATAACATTCCAAAATACATGAACCAACTGGGGGCTTTTTTTTCTGATGCACCTGTTTTACGATTGCCGGGTGAACTATTGTATAAATTTCAAACCAGAAAAATCATTGAAGGCACCAATAAGAATCAGACCCCGCCCATGCATCCTTTTTTTGATGCTTGTGAAAGCGTGATAGATACATATTCTAATCTGGAAAAGCTGTATGAAAATAAAATGGCATATATTAAAAAAGAATATATGCAAAAGGCACAATCTCAACTGATTGAAAAGAAAAAGAAACTCCAGATTCAAAGCTTTGATGATTTACTTCACTATGTTTACAATGCCCTGAAAAATGACATTGAAAACCGGCTGGCCCATAGCCTCCGCAAGCAATACCAGGCTGCTTTAATTGATGAATTTCAAGACACAGATCCCCTGCAATATCAAATATTTTATCGTATTTTTAATGATTCACAATGCGCCCTTTATATCATTGGCGATCCCAAGCAAGCCATATACAGTTTTCGGGGGGCAGATTTGTTTGCGTATTTAAAAGGGGTAAAACAAACAGATTGTCAATATACCCTGGATACCAATTGGCGCTCCAATCCATTGCTTGTGAATGCCATTAATACAATATTCATGCAAAATCCAAATGCTTTTGTGTATGGTGATATTGCATTTCAAGGAGTGACATCTGCACTGCCCCAAATTCAGCTATATCTAGGGAAAGACCAGGCTCCCCAGACCCCTTTGCAATTAATGTATATCAACAACCCAGATACCGGTAAAAAACAATTGAGCAAAGAAAAAGCACGAGAAATTATCTACAAACAGGTGGGCGACCATATCAACACTCTGCTCAATTTGGCCCGAAACAATCAGGCGTTACTGAATGACAGAGCGCTTCAAGCAGGGGATATTGCAATCCTGGTTCGAAAAAACTATGAAGCCAGACACATCCAAATGGCACTTCATGAACGCGGCATTCCGGGGGTCGTGTATTCCCAGGAGCGGGTATGGGAGTCGCGCATTTGTATGGATATCGCTCATGTGATGGCTGCGGTGGCAGATTATCAGAATGAGCAACACTTAAAAAGTGCCTTAACCAGTGCATTGATTGGCATGAATGCGGATACTCTCATTGAAACCACCGGCGATAGCAATCTCTGGGATGAATGGATTCAACGCTTTCAGCATTATCATGAAATATGGCGAAAAAAAGGGTTTATGATTATGTTCCGCCTGCTTCTGGCCAGAGAAAATGTTCGGGCCCGCATTTTGTCGATGCCTGATGGCGAACGACTCCTGACCGATCTCCTTCATATCGCCGAATTGCTTCATCAGGTGGATATGGAAAAGAAACCTGGTATGTCTGGCCTTTTGGAATATTTCAATCGCTATCGGGCAGGAGAGCAATACACAAAACACGAATCCCATATTCGCCTGGAAACAGATGAAAATGCAGTAAAAATTGTAACCATCCATAAAAGTAAAGGCTTGCAGTACAATATTGTTTACTGCCCATTTTTATGGGATGGTGCAAAAATCAAAACAAAAAAACCATTTGTTTTTCACGATCCTGACAATAATCACACCCTGACCTTACCCATTACTCAGGAGGCTCGTGAAAGCTGTAAAAAACGTGCACAAATGGAGTATCTGGCCGAGAATATGCGATTGTTTTATGTGGCATTGACACGCGCTCGATATCATTGTTTTCTGGTCCATGGTGATATCAATGAATCATCAAGCAGCCCATTATCCTGGTTGCTTCATGGAAAACCATGCATCCAGAATAACCGGGTTCCCAATACAATTGTCGATCAACTGAATACCCTCATTGGAAAAATGTCATCAACTGCTATTGAGGATGCGTTGAATAATCTTGCCAGAGATTCACAGGAAACCATTCAGGTGAGCTTTGATTCCTGGGTATTACCCGAGATAGATACCGCAAAGTCCCCTGTATTAAAAGACAGGCAAACAGTGATCAATGATTTATCCTGCTTACAATTAAATCAGACCATTGATTCAAACTGGCGAGTGACCAGTTTCTCGGCACTGACATCGAATAAAACACATGCATCAGAAATACCGGATCATGATACCTTCACCAAAGACATCGGTATTCTTGAAGAAAAACAACCCAAACCCGGGACCATTTTTGCATTTCCAAAAGGCGCCCGGCCAGGTACATTTATGCACGAACTGCTGGAGCTGGTTGACTTTGAAAAAGCAGATACCACTCAAATCGGCCTCCTTGTCAATGAAAAACTGACTGAATATGGTTTTGATCCCAAATGGCAGGACACCATTGCGGCACTCATCCATCGGGTTAGAAATGCACAATTGTCAACAAATGATCCTGATTTTCGATTCTGTCATATCCCGGCAGCACATGGGATCAATGAACTGGGGTTTTATTTTCCAATCAACGATATTCAAGCCAATAGCATCAAAGGGATTATTGAAAATGTTCCCTGGGTAAAACGTGCAAGAACGACCCTGTACCCGCTGGATACTTTTCAAATTAAAGGCATGATGAAAGGATTTGTGGACTTGATTTTTTCATATAAAAACAAATATTATATTGTGGACTGGAAATCCAATTATTTAGGACCTGAATTAAAATATTACAATCAGACATCCATGAAACATGCTATTTTGGAACACTATTATATTCTTCAGTATTATATTTATACTATTGCGTTACATCGCTATCTGGGTTACCGCGTTGCCAGTTATTCGTATGAAACACATTTTGGGGGTGTTTATTACATTTTTTTGCGGGGGCTGGATGATAGACATTCGGGCAAGTATGGCATATTTTGGGATCGGCCAGCCCAAGAAACAGTAATGGCTTTAAACAGATTTTTTCAGGAAGGTCCAGATTTTTTTTTTAAGCAGTCTGGATTTTTAACACAAAAGTCATTTGATTTTTAAATACAAAAGGAGTCAACCATGCAGCAATTAACGATTACCAAAGAATTATTGGGCCTTTTATTATTCACAAGCCTCATTGCATTGACAGTCAATTATTTTCATCCAAATGGCCTGAGTCTGACAACCCCATATTCCCCAGGTATTGCAAATACCTCAACACAAAATAAAAACATATCAGGCCCCAGTCCCATTCATATCAATGTGGCTGCCAGCTTGCATCATTCATCAGAATGTTTGTTTGTGGATGCCCGATCTCAAGCAGATTATGACATCTGTCATATTCAAAATGCAGTTAATTTACCAGAACATCATTTTGAACAATATCTGGATAACTTTATGTCCAAGACCTCTCCAGATCAAACAATCATTGCATACTGCGGTTCAGCAGACTGTCCACTGGGTGCGCATCTGGCAGAAAAGCTATTTTTTATGGGCTTTGAAAAAGTCTTTCATCTTGCCGGTGGCATGGATGCCTGGGAACAGGCCCATTTGCCTGTACAGGGACAATGAAACAGGTTTATGATAAACAAGAAAACAGAAATTGTACTCATTCATCCGGGGGATAAACGAGTCGTATATCAAGATCTGGCAACAACCTACTCAGCCATTCAACCACCAGTCTGGTGCGGCATTTTGGCATCGGTCCTTAAAGCAGCCGGTTTCAATGTTCAGATAATTGATGCCAATGCATTAAACCTGTCTCCAATAGATATTGCAGCAACCATTAAAGAAATAACGCCGCTTCTGGTGGGTATATTTGTTTCAGGGGTTCATCCATCAGCATCAACACAAACCATGCCATCTGCAATTAAGATTTGTAAGGCAATCAAAAATGCCTGTGATATTCCCATTGTTATGGCTGGACTGCATCCCTCAGCTTTGCCCAGGCACACCCTTGAAACAACAGGCGTTGATTTTGTCATACAGGGAGATGGTCTTTCGTCTTTTCCCCAATTATTGCATTGCTTGAAATCAGGATCAGATATAAAAAATACACCTGGACTGTGGTTTTACGATGCATCAGACACGATCGCTTTTTCATTCAAACCCGGCCCTGTAACGTTTTTTCCAAGAGTGGCCTGGGATTTACTTCCCATGTCACGCTATCAGGCCCATTACTGGCAATGTTTATCTGATATATCTAATCGAAAACCCTATGCCTGCCTGTATACCAGTATTGGCTGTCCATTTCATTGTAAATTCTGTTGCGTGCATGCACTATGGCAGACTCATCAGGTGATATATCAATCCCTGGATACTATCATGACTGAGATTGATTGCCTTGTGAACAAATATCATATTCGTTGTTTACATATTGCTGATGAAAATTTTCTTTTAAATCCAAATCATTACATGCCAGTTGTGTCACAATTAATTTCTCGTCAATATGATTTAAATATATGGGCCTATGGGAGAGTGGATTCCATTCAAAAAGAGCATCTGGAATTATTGCGAAAGGCAGGAATCCAATGGCTGGCACTTGGAATTGAATCATCAGATACAAATGTTTTACGCGCAGTGGCAAAACCATTTCATCAAGAACACGTTGTGAAAACAGTCCAAACCATCCAGGAGGCAGGTATACATGTGATGGGTAATTTTATGTTTGGTTTGCCTGATGATCGCATGGACACCCTGGAACAAACACTGGCATTTGCAAAACAACTCAAATGTGATTTTGTCAATTTTAATTGCATGATGCCCTTCCCTGGAACAATATACTATGATCAGGCAGTCCAGGATGGCACAGCCCCTGCATCCTGGCAGGCTTATTCTCAGCATGCCTATGAAACACAACCCATGCCCACCAAATATTTGCCATCAGAAGACATTTTGAAATTCAGGGATCAGGCATTTATTGACTATTTTTCTGATACAGACTATCTCATGATGATTGAAAATAAAATGGGAAGCCATGCGCGCCAACATATAGAAACAATGACACAGACACGACTGTGTCGCAAACTTATCAGTAAAGTCATAAATAATGATTGAAAATATATGCTTATCAGGTTATAAAATAAAATACAGAGTCCCAAAAAAGGAGTTTTATATCTTTGTATACTTCAACATTTAACAGAAAAGAACCCCCCTTTGGAAATCATCGATTTGTCTTTTTGGTTATGGCTTTGGGAGTTGCCATACGCTTATTTGCATGGGAATACACTTATGTAATTAATTCAGATGGTATATGGTATATTCATCAGGCCAGGGCCCTTTACTTTCATGAACTGAACAGCCTTTACAACTGTTATCTGGATTACCTCTCCATTTATTCGCGTCTCATTGCTTTGTTTTATCCATTGACAGGGGATTTTCTTTTTGCTGCCAAAACAGTTTCCTTTTTAATGGGTTGCCTGACATTGATTCCTGTATATTTATTATCACGTCATTTTTTTTCAGTTCAGATCAGCAGCTTCGTAACACTGATATTTGCTTTATCACCAGTATTTGTCGCACGTTCTGCTGATGTTGTCAGAGGGCCGGTCTGCTGGTTTTTTTTTGCCTGGGGACTGCTGGGCTTTATTCAATACATTGATTACAAAAAATGGCGATACCTGGTTTTAAGCCTGGCCTGTTTTTTATTATCAATATGGGCACGTATTGAGGCCATTGTCAGCCTTCCATCAATCATATTGTTTTTATTTATTGTTTCCCACAATAAAAAACGCGTTCTGGCCTTTTTGGGGTCAGCGATCATTATTTGTAGTCTTACATGTTTCTGGCTCAATTATTTTCATGGCATATCTGTATTGAATCTGTATCGCATGGATGAAGTGACTGCAAAGTTTAGCCAGCCATATCAAAACTATAAAAATTTGCGGGAATCTTTGGTCAATAAAAATAAATATAAGCCTTTGGAATATAAAGATCATTTCATCGAAAACGCCAGGCATCAAGTCCATTTTGTTGCGCTAGGTACATTGATCAGCAATACGTGTGAAGCCTTTTTTTATCCCTTTTTAATATTTTTTATTCTGGGTTTTTTACAAATTGGAAAAAAGCTAAAAACAGATCCCCGATTGTGGATTTTTGTCATTATGGGCATTTCTGGTTTCAGCATTGTGTTTATTCATGTTATACAGTACTGGATGATTGAATATCGCTACCTGGCGTCAACAATTATTGCAACATCAGTGTTTGCAGGTTTTGGTATTGATCAGGTTCAAAAATTCTTATCAGAAAAGTTTCATATGAAACCATTACAGGCAATGGTTGTGATATTTGTTTTTATTATGATTTTTGGCTTGAGCAAGAATTTAAAAACCAGGGAAAAGGATAAATATATATTGTCTGTGATGGGTGAAACCATTGCCCAAATATCAAATAAACAACCTGTAATTATTGCTTCACTAAGACAATCCCCCAATTGCGACAAAATCGCTTTTTATGCCAATCGATACTATGAAGGGGCGCCATGCCCACTTCAGCTAACCGACTTTGTAACTCCATGTGCAAACAATTATTCAAAACTGGTTCATGAAATTCATAATTATAATGCGGATTATTTTTTGTGGGAAGATCACTATTGGCCGGATTACTGGTTTGATTTCAACAGCCAATATCGAAAAAACGAGTTTGTACCGATCATGCGGTCTAAACAAAATGGCAAAGATACATTGGTTTTATATCAATACATCGGACAATCAAAAATGAGCGAAATGAATGGCAGCCGATATCAATGAATATATTCAGTCTCTTCTGAAAGCCGAACGATTCACCAATGAGGTGGTTTACCATACCCTGTTACCCGAAGAACCTGCAACACATCAGTCATTGACACATCCACTGCCATCAGAGATACAGTCAATCCTGGATGAATTGGGTATTAAACAATTATATCAGCATCAGGCACAGGCCATTGACCACATTCGAGCCGGACATCATGTTGTATGTGCAACCCCCACTGCAAGCGGCAAGACATTGATTTACAACCTGCCAGTGCTGGAAAAAATCAAACAACATCCCCATCTCAGATCATTGTATTTATTTCCTTTAAAAGCATTGGCCCAGGATCAGCTCAAAACCTTTAATGATCTTGCAGATCGTGTCCCAAACATTCATGCCAGTGCACGTGTGTATGATGGCGACACGAATCACTATCAACGCAAAAAAATCAGGGATAATCCACCCAACGTTTTAATTACCAACCCGGAAATGCTTCATCTTTCTTTATTGCCATATCACGATCGATGGGCAACATTTTTTTCAGGTATTGAGTATATTGTTGTTGATGAAGTTCATACCTATCGGGGTGTTATGGGCTCGCATATGGCTCAAGTTTTCAGACGCCTTCAACGTGTCTGCAAATATTATGGCAGCCATCCTACCTATATTTTTTGTTCTGCAACAGTGGCCAATCCAGGAGAGCTGGCCACAAGACTCACCGGATATGACATTCAAGATATCCTTGAATCTGGTGCACCGCGTGGTGGTCGGCATATTGTATTTATTGATCCTATTTCAAGCCCGGCGACAATGGCAATTTTGTTACTAAAGGCGGCTTTATATCGGGGACTTCGCACGATTATTTATACGCAGTCTCGAAAAATGACCGAATTGATCGCCATGTGGGTGGGAGAACAATCTAAGTCCATTGCCGGAAAAATCAGCGCATACCGCTCGGGCTTTCTGCCTGAGGAACGACGCGAAATCGAACAAAAGCTTGCCAGTGGTGAATTATTGGCTGTGATATCCACCAGTGCCCTGGAACTGGGCATTGATATTGGAGATCTGGACTTATGTATTCTGGCAGGTTATCCAGGAACGATCACATCGTCATTACAGAGAAGTGGTCGTGTGGGTCGCAAAGGTCAAACATCTGCCATGATTTTAATTGCCGGTCAGGATGCGTTGGATCAGTATTTTATGCGTCATCCAGATCAGTTTATCAACGCTGAGCCTGAAGCAGCAGTGATCAATCCATACAATCCCGATATTTGTGATCGTCATCTGGTCTGTGCGTCACAGGAATTGCCGCTTCATGTGGATGAACCTTATGCCACTGAAACACCACTGGTGCCAGTCATCCAAAAACTGCTCAATACAGGAGGATTATTCCACAGTGAAGATGGCCAATACTATGTTTCAGCCAGAAAGCACTCCCATCGGGAAATCAACCTTCGCGGTATTGGCAGTCGATATACGATCTATACATCCCATGACAAGAAAAATCGGGGAGAAATTGATAGCTATCGGGCCCTTAAAGAGACCCATCCAGGTGCAATATATTTACATTCTGGTAAAACCTATCGGGTGGATCAGCTTGATATTGCTGAACAATCGGTGTATGTGTCTCCAGCGCGTGTGGGCTATTATACCCGATACCGCAGTAACAAAAATACAGAAATTGTTCGTGTTGATGGCATGACGACTGTCTGGGGCACAATTGTCAGTCTGGGACGACTCAAAGTGACAGATCATGTTACTGGCTTTGAAAAATGGGACATTCGAACCAGGCGAATGCTTCACGTAACACCTCTGGATCTACCTCCTTATATTTTTGAAACTGAGGGTATATGGTTACAAATTCCCACAGCAGTGCAGCGTAAAGCTGAGGATGAATATTATCATTTGATGGGTGGCATTCATGCAGTCGAGCATGCCATGATTGGTATCTTTCCATTAATAGTGCTTTCAGATCGAAATGATCTGGGCGGTATTTCTATCACATTTCACTCGCAACTGAAAAATGCAGCAGTTTTTATTTACGATAGCACACCCGGTGGTGCAGGCCTGACCAACCAGGCCTTCCAGAAAATTGAGGAATTGCTGACCCATACATTGAATGTCATTCGATCATGCCAGTGCGAAAATGGTTGTCCCAAATGTGTTCATTCTCCAAAATGTGGTTCTGGCAATCGTCCTATTGACAAAAACAGTGCTCAATTTCTGCTTGAAAGCATTCAAGAAATGGACTCGCCGGATAAAACAGCGATGGATTTGGCCACCCAGCGTGTTAATGAAACAATATCCGCACAAAAAGTTGAATCAGAGATCCAACAAACTGATAAAAAAGTAAAAAAAGAACAGTCGGTAGCATTGTTTTATGGCGTACTCGACATTGAAACCAAACGTTCTGCCCAAGAAGTCGGCGGTTGGCACCTGGCAAATAAAATGGGGATTAGCTGTGCTGTTTTGTACAATTCAGCAACCAAAGCCTATGAGACGTATCTGGACAATCAAATAGAAGAGCTGCTTGCAGTCATGTTTCGGATGGAATTAATTGTAGGCTTTAATATCAAACGATTTGATTATCGAGTGCTGTCTGGTTATATCAAAACTGATTATCAAAAACTCCCCACATTGGACCTCTTGGAACATGTGCATCAGCGGTTGGGATATCGCCTTTCTTTGGATCATTTGGGAGAGATTACTCTGGGTACGCCGAAAAGTGCCAATGGATTACAGGCATTGCTTTGGTGGAAGGAAGGCAAAATTGATGAGATAATCGAGTACTGCAAAAAGGATGTCCAACTCACCAAAGATCTGTATGAGTATGGTAAGGAAAATGGATATGTATTGTTTCAGAATAAAGCAAAACAGGTTGTTCGGTTGCCGGTGAGTTGGTAGTTTTTTAGTTAACTGTGCTAGGGCAACCCTGCATAATAACTCCGAACAGCCATATACAAGCCAGCAGTGACAATGACAATCAAAAAGATCAACCTGAGGACAACCGCATACAAAATATCTTGCACCTGCTTATATATTATTTCTTTTGAAAAACATATTTCAAGTGTACCAATAAAGATATCATTTCTTACAATACGCTGAGATTTATGGATATATTTATCTTTTGAATGGCTAGGACAATTTATCAGTTGACCGGATTCATTTTTTGCTATACAAACTACCACTTGTGGACTATCGTTACCAGCTGATTCATTGATAAGTATTGAACTAATTATATCACTTGCTTTTATTTCAGCATTTGCAATATCTTGTAAGTGGCGTACTTCATAATTCCATAAAGGTTTGGTCAATATTGTTGCCAGTCGGTTTATGGTTGATTCAAAATAGGATGCCATGTGAGATTCTAGTTGCGTCTTGCGACTGGCATATTCTTTGATTTCCAATCCAATAATCGCGGCAATCGTTATACAACTGATCATTATAAAAGATCTGGAAAATCGTTTTTGCTTTTCTTTATTAAATTTTGTCATAAGAGTTCCTTTTGTTATTGTTAATTCGGTTTATCCTGAACGATTCAGGAGAGTCAATTTTGTCTGACATATAACGAAATAAAGAAAAGATGTCAAAATGTTATTTTAAACTTTATCAAAAACAGGTGAGCAACCATGAAAGAAACAAAAGAACCAACAACCCTGTATATAATGACCCTGAGGGTAATTATTTGTGTATCGGTTTTGGTAATTGGCATAATGGGTATGAAAATGCTGGAACAACTAAAAAAACCACCGGCTGAAGCCCAAAATATTGAAAAACCACTTCGTGTAATGGCCCGACGAATGATTCCACAGGATATGATGATCTCAATCAAAGGCTTTGGGGAACTTGAGCCAAGAGATGAGGTTAATATTTCTCCAGAGGTTGCTGGTCGTGTGACTCATACCCATCCCCGACTTGAAGTGGGAGAAATCATTCAGGCCTCTGAAATTTTGTTTAAAATTGATGACAGAAACTACCAGGCAGCAGTCAAGGAGCTTCAGGCAATGGTTGCCCAGGGACGTAACAATATTCAACGCTTGAAAACCCGGTATGCCATTGATCAAAAACGTCTGAAAACCAGTAATCGAAACATGGAATTATCCAAGGCTGAATTCATGCGTGTCAAACGCCTGTTTGAAAAAAATAAAGTGGGCACGCAATCTCAGGTTGATGCCACAGAAAAACAGTACAATTCAGCCACTGATCACTATCATCTTTTGCTTCAAACAGTGGAATTATATCCTATCCAGATTAAGGATGCTAACCAGGCACTGGCAGCCAATCAAGCCCGACTTGAAGTGGCACAAACGAACCTGGAACGATGTCTGGTACGTGCGCCTTTTGATGGTCGTGTTAAATTTGCTCAAATTGAAACCGGTCAATTTGTAAAAGTGGGGCAGCTCATGCTTACCCTGGCCAATGATCAGGAATTAGAAATTCATGTGCCGGTGGACAGTCAGGATGTTCAAAAATGGTTGAAATTCAATCATGAAAAAAAATCAAACACACCTCTGGCCTGGTTTGATGCTTTAGCGCCAGTCACTTGTCGAATTCATTGGACAGAAGCCCCAGGTGATCAATTTTACGAAGGTGCATTACACCGGGTGGTTCGATTTGACAATCAAACCCGAACAATCACCCTGGCCATTATTGTGGATGCTAAAAATGCCATATCTCAAAATAACGCATTGCCTCTTGTGGCTGGCATGTTCTGCAAAGTTGAAATCCCTGGCAAAACATTAAAACAAGTATATCAACTGCCCCGGTGGGCAGTGACCTATGAAAATACTGTTTATGCGGCAAAAGACAATCGCTTGAAAACAGTTCCTGTTGTTGTTGAGAAAATAGCCCCTGAAATTGCTATTATTTCCAAAGGTATCTCCCCTCATGATGTAATTATTGTTACACGGCTCACAGATCCCATTGAAAATGCACTTTTAGATATTGCATTTGAAAACAAATAATTGCATAGGAGATTTGCGTGTGTAGGGCCGAACCTTCTGTTCGCCCTCGAATATGTGGCAACTTTTTCATTTTAACGAAAAATCCACTAATGGCAACTTAATCTATTTTATTTTACAGGGAAATAATTATGCGACGACTATTAGCCGCCTTTGCCGGAAACACTGTATTTGCCAACATTGTCTTGATGTTGATTTTTTTTTCTGGTGCAATGGCAGTCCAATCAATGATTCGTGAAATTTTTCCAGAATTTTCTCTGGATATGATTTCTATTTCTGTGCCTTATCCTGGTGCTGATCCAGAAGAAGTGGAAGAGGGGATCAGTCAAAAAATTGAAGATGCTTTGGAAACAGTGGATGGTATCAAGCAATATACCACCAAATCCAGTGAAAATGTTTCTCAGTCTCAAATTGAAGTAAAAGAAAACTATGATATATCTGATGTCCTGGATCGTGTGCGCTCTAAGGTTGATGGTATCTCCAATTTTCCAGTGGATGCTGAAAAACCAATCATTTCTGAAATTATTTTAAAGGAATCAGTGGCTGTTATTTATCTGGCCGGGCAAATGAGTGAACGTCGCCTCAAAGAATGGGCTGAATTACTCAAAGACGAATTAAAACAATTTTCTGCCATCTCTCAGGTCGGTGTATTTGGTGTGCGGGACTATGAAATAAATATCGAAGTTTCCGAAGCCCGACTCCGAGAATATAATCTGAGCTTTGACCAGGTGACCCAGGCGATTCGTCAAAGCAATTTAAATCTGGCTGGCGGGACCATTCGGACGCAGGGAGAAGAAATTCGCATTCGGACAGTGGGCAGAAAATATACTGGCGAAACTTTGGCCAATATTGTTGTTCTGGCAAAGCCAGATGGCAATATTGTTCGCTTAGATCGTCTGGCAACCATTAGAGACGACTTTACTGAAGACAACATTCAAGCCACAGTCAATGGCAAGCGATCTGTTTTTTTAATTGTGCAAAAAACCAAAGAAGAAGACGCTATTGCCATTTCGCGAACCATTCGTCAGTTTGTTAAAGAAAAAAAAGCAGAGCTGCCGGAAGGTATTGTCCTGAAAATTCTTTTTGAAAGCACAGATATGCTTCGAGCGCGTATCAACTTGCTGGTAAAAAATGGCATTTTAGGATTGATTTTGGTCTTTGCCACCCTCTGGATATTCCTGGATGCCCGACTCAGCTTTTGGGGCGGCATGGGAATTCCTATTTCCATTGCCGGTGCGCTGGCCATTCTGTGGGCCATTGGCGGCACAATTAATATGATTTCATTGTTCGCCCTCATCATGGTGCTGGGGATTGTTGTGGATGATGCCATTGTTGTGGGTGAAGCCATATTTCTTCATCGACAAAATGGTGAGCCGCCACTCAAAGCGGCTGTGGATGGTGTTTGTGAAGTGGGATTGCCTGTATTTTCTGCAGTGGTGACAACCATTGTGGCGTTTATCCCTCTGGCCTGTATCAGTGGTATTATGGGCAAGTTCATTCAGATTTTGCCGATGGTGGTCATTGCATGTCTGCTCATTTCATTGGTGGAATGCCTGATCTTGCTGCCAGCCCATCTGAGCGAACTGCCTGACCCCAAACCCAACCCAAAATCAAACAATTTTTTTATTCAAAAACTCCAAGACATTCGTCGGTTTCCCATTATTCTGCTGGATCGTTTTATCACTAATATTTATGATCCTTTTATTTCCAAAGCCTTAAGATGGCGGTATGTATCGTTATGCACTGCAATTGCCATATTGATGGTGGTTATGGGCTTGATGAATGGTGGACTTCTCAAATTTGAAGTTTTTCCCCAACTGGATGGCTTTATTTTGACATCCACTGTGGAATTTCCCAATGGCACTCCATTTGAGGTGACTCAAAAAGCGGTCCATGAAATTGAAAAAGCTGTCTTGCGATTGGAAGATCAGTTTCAAACAAAATCTGGCGAACCATTAATTCAAGATGTTCTCGCACTGACAGGTCAAACCCTGGGCGATATGATTAACATTGGTCCCAATTATGGAGTGGTTCAAACAGTTTTCTTGCCATCAGAACGACGTGGTATTCACTCTAAAGAGTTGATGGTTATGTGGCAAGAGGCTGTGCCTGAAATTCCGGGTATCAAATCTCTGACATTTGAAGGCATGCAAGCTGGCCCGCCTGGTGCGCCAATAGAAATTTGGATTCAGGGACGAAACCTGGATAAAATTATTGCTGCTGCTGATGATTTAATGAATCGCCTTCGCCAGTTTGAAGGGGTATATCAAATCCGATCAGATTTCAGCCCGGGCAAAAATGAAATGCGATTGTCTCTCAAGCCTGAAGCCCGAACATTGGGACTGACTGTCAATGATCTGGCCCGGCAGATCAATGCTGGATATTATGGAGACGAAGCCGTTCGCATTCAACGCGGCAGGGATGATATCCGCATAAAAGTCAGATATACCGCTAAAGAACGCAGCCGGCTTTCAGATTTATCTCGTGTTCGTATTCGAACTCGCACAGGTCATGAAGTACCTTTGTTATCTGTTGCCAATGTGCATTTTTCGCCTGGATATTCAACAATTACCCGAACTGATGGGATGCGTCGTGTGTCTGTAAGTGCGGATGTCAACACCAAAAAAGCCAATGCCAATGAAATTATTCAGCAACTGTCTGAGCATTATTTTCAAGAATTGAAAAACCGGCATCAAGGCATTATTATCGCACTTCAAGGAGAAAAGAAAAAAATGCGGGAATCCTTTGGCAGTTTGATGATTGGCTTTCCTTTAGCGATTATTGGTATTTATATTATCATCGCCACAATGTTTCGATCTTATGTTCAGCCATTTGTCATTTTGTTTACCATTCCTTTTGGCATTATTGGGGGGATTATGGCGCATTTTGCTCTGGGATTCAATTTATCAATCATGAGCATTTTTGGCATGGTGGCACTGGCTGGTGTTGTTGTCAATGATGCCATTGTTCTGATTGAACGTATTAATGAGAATTGGGCCAGTGGCATGTCATTTTTTGATGCTTTGGAGCATGCCGGCAAAAGACGTTTTCGGGCAATATTTTTGACTTCCATCAGTACAATAGGCGGGCTTGCACCATTGATTTTTGAAACTGATCTTCAGGCCAGATTCTTGATTCCAATGGCCCTGTCCATTGCCGGCGGTGTTTTATTTGCCACAGTTTTAACACTGGTATTGATTCCCAGTTTAATGGTCATTTTAAATGATTTACGCAGGGCATGTTACCGGTTCAAATATGGACTGTGGCCGGAACGTGTTTCAGTTGAACCATCGTTAATGCGTAATCGTCAGGAGGAATACTAAAAATGTATCCAATGTCAATCTTAAGTAAACGCTTCATCAATGGCTTTGTTTTCTATTTTATGGTGATTGCCTCAGTCTTTGCCAATGAGCCTGAAAAAAATATCTGGCAAACAATCAAAATTCTGGATCTGGAGACTGCCCAATGGATTGCATTGGCAGAAAACTCAAACCTGGCAGCATCCACAGCAAGAATTGGTCAGGCAATGGCACAAAAACAACAGACACAGGCTGCCTACTGGCCAAAAATCAATTTTTCCATGACTGCCACTCGTAACAGAATGTCGGATGCATTGTATGAAACCCAATCCTTATCTGCAAGACTGCTGAATCCATGGGTAGAAATGGACAATCCAGTTGAAAAGTACTCATTGGGTTTGTCTGTTGAATATGTATTGTTTGATGGTTTTTTAAGCAAATATCAATATCTTGCTGCAAAGATGGGACATGAAATCAGCCAGGTACACCATCAGGATTTAAAACGACTGTTATTGCAACAAGTGGCCAATCAGTTTTTTAGTGCCCAACTGGCAAGAGAAAATGTTTCTATTGCAGAGGCCAATATTGATTTTTACCAGCAAAAACTGAAAGAGGCCAATGCACGTCAGGATATTGGCTCTGGTTCTTTGAGTGACTCCTTGAATTTTCAAGTACGATTGAATTCAGCCAAAACAAGCCTGATTCAAGCCAGGGAAACCTATGAACTGGCTTTGCTCGAAATGGCAGATACCCTCGGTATTACTCGATTTTCTAATAGAATTACCCTGGCACGTTTGGAAACAGAACAATCACAAGAAATGGGAGCATTGGATACTCAAGAATATATTGATGATGCATTCAGCCAGCGGCCAGATGTTTCATTGTATGAAAAAATGCTTCAACAGGCAAAAGACCAGGAGACAGCCGCAACCGCTTATAATTATCCTTTTATTGTGCTCAATGCTGTTTATAAAGGGGATCGGGAAAATAGTTATAGCTGGGAAGATGATGATTTTGGAAATACAGTTACGACAACACTGACATATCCTATTTTTGCCGGAGGGTATTATCAGGCGCGTGTCAAGGCGGCAAAATATCGCATTAAAGAAACAGAATGGAGTTGGCACTATATTGCCAGAAAAATTGATACCCAGGTACGTCAGGCAGTTACCCGAGTCACAGCGGCCCAAAAACAGGTGGTTTTACAACGAGACAATGCTGAACTGGTAAAACAAAATCGGGATCTGGTAGAAAAGGAATATGCTGCAGGTCAAAATTCACTGGTTCGATTGAATGAAGCCCAACGTGATTTGATTACTGCCAAAAGTCACCTGGCTGCTGCTCTGGTGTCTTTGCATCAGGCCTGGCAAAACTTGCGGGCTGCTACAGGAGAAATTTTAGCGCCTTTCTGATCGTTAATCCCAAAAGGAATAAATTATGGCATTGTGTCCTTGTGGTTCATACAAACAATATGATCAATGTTGTTTGCCAATAATTAGTGGTAAAGTAAAGGCTAAAACAGCCGAGCAACTCATGCGTTCGAGATATTCAGCTTATGTAAAACATGAGATTGATCATCTTCTTAAGTCATATCATCCAGATAAACAAAAGGATTTTGATAGAAAGTCAACCCATCAGTTTGCAACAGAACCTGTCTGGTTAGGCCTTGAAATAAAAGAAACGATTGATGGTGGTGTTGATGATATCAATGGACAGGTTGAATTTCTCGCACGTTTCAAGTGGCAGCAAACAGAACAAGTCATGCATGAAAGATCAAACTTTCAAAAACTTGATGGCAACTGGTATTATGTAGATGGCAAATCAATTAACAAAGAAATGCATACTGTAAGCAAACCTGGACGGAATGCTCCCTGTCCCTGTGGGAGTGGGAAAAAATATAAAAAATGTTGTGGAAACAGGTAAGTCCAAAGCCCCGCTTTTAACTTCCTTGGAATACTTTAATGGTTTAAAAAAATGAAAAAAATTTAATTCAAAAACGATTTTAAGAAAAAAAGGAGTAGAATTGCAGAAAAGTCATGAAGAATGGCTGCCCATTGTTGATGAAAAAGGGAACATCACTGGCAAGGCGACACGTCGGGAATGTCATCAAGGCTCAAAGTTGTTACATCCAGTTGTTCACCTTCATGTGATGAATCATAATCATGAAATTTTTCTTCAAAAAAGACCCATGAACAAAGATGTTCAACCTGGCAAGTGGGATACAGCTGTTGGCGGACATGTGGATTGGGGTGAAAATATTGAAACCAGTTTAAAAAGAGAGGCGTTTGAAGAAATTGGATTAAAAGATTTTTCGTATCAACCGGTTGCCATATACAAATGGGAATCAAGCATAGAAAATGAATTAGTTCATTCTTTTATTACGTATGATTATAACAATTTATCTATTAATACAGAGGAACTTGATGATGGCAAATTCTTTTCCATTGCCACAATTGAAAAAAATTTGGGGAAACAAATCTTTACACCGAATTTTGAAGCTGAATTTAAATTGATAAAGGCAATAAGCGATAGCGCTTAGGAATGCTCGGAAAATAACATGCTCATTTTTCATGATCGTACAAAAGAATAAGGTCGTATAGAGACGTAGCATGCTACGTCTCTACAGTACAATTACCTCAAAACGAACAATATCAATAATGGGGAAGTTATTTTCAGAGCATTCCTTAGATAAAATTGAGAATAGTCGTAGAGCTATCGCTTAGATGAACGTATGAGCATCTACTAAAGAATTATCTGAAATTAAAGGTCACCTGAGTATTCAAAATGTATGTGAATTGGTGAGTCAGTCAATTTAACATGAACTTTGTCTTTTGAAATAACGTCTACCTCACCTTTGTTTGTAATAGAAATACCATTGGTTAAAGCATTCATTAATCCAACTGGCGAAACGTTCTGATCACACAACTGTCTGGAATTTACAGAATCCTCTTTTTGAGGATGGGATCCATCATCAGTCTGCCACATTTGTTTTATTGATCCAAATATTTTAAAAGGAATAAAGAAAAGACTGCCCAGACAAGATTGATTGCCAAGGCAAGAAACCTTAGCTGGTAGAGAAAAAATGCTGGATCGCTTATCTGTTCTTGATAATATGTCACTGCTCGTTTGTGTAACTGGTTTTTGCTGTGCAGTTGACGTTTTTTCATGAAAACCCGACGAATTCCCGAATAACAGATTTATTGTAATTGACGAGTTTATCACCGAAATATCGATATCATCATTTGTTCCCACAGTAATTGCACCTGGATTGATAATCTTTATTCCATTTTTATTCTTTTTGATGGATATGGCATTCAAATCAATTTGTTTAATATTATTAATTACTTGATGCGAAACTTCTGAAGACGATGCCCCATTCAAAAGGCCAGGATTCGCTTTCAATGATGATACCCCTGAGTATATGAGTTGCTTTAGCAAGGATAATGTTGTATTTTGTACATTTTCATTCCCGCCAATACTTGCTGAAGATACAATTTTTAGCATTTTTTGCACGTTGGATGGGTTTATTATAAATGTCAGGTGAACAGGGGATTCTTTTACCTGAACGTTTATTTTATCATTGCTATGTACCTTAATCTGTCCGCTATTTTCTATTACCAGTCCATTACTGTCAGTATTTGTTTCAGTTAAAGGAGATTCTTGTTTTTTCTGTTGACTATGATTGACATTATTTTTCGATTGAACAGTTTGATCGTGTTCCTTTTTTAATAATCCACGAATCCCTTTCATCTGATTGGCGCAGCCTGAATTTATGTAAAATAAGATTGGTATGAAGGTAAAAAGAAGTATTTTTTTTAAATTTATCAGGCAATAGTTAAAATACATGTTATTTTTCGTCCTTCCTTGCTAAAAATGTTCGCCCGCCTGGATCTGAAGCTCCAAGCGGAAGAGCTTTGCAAGACGCACAGCCGTGCATCTCTACGAAGTAACACATAATCACAATGTTTAGAAAAAGTGGTAAATATGAAGGATGCCGAATTATTGTTGTTCATACATTAATTGTAAGTTTATTGCAATATGTTTATAATGATTTTAAGATGTAAAAAAATATTAACTTCACAAGTTAAAGGTAAAAAAAATACAGGGAGTGATTTTTCGAGTATTCCTAAAGAATCCCATTGCATTTTTTGATTATAATTGATATTTTTGAAATATTTCAAGCTTAGAAAAAAATGCAATCTGCATATGGCGGTTGCTTTTTTTATATTCAAAAAAAATAAATCAGAATAAATAGGGAGACTCATTATGAGCGAATTAATGACAAACGTGGATACATTCTGGCTCCACATGGACCAGCCCACCAACTTAATGATTATCACAGCAGTACAAGAATTTGATGAGGTTTTGAATTTTGCGGATGTTAAGGATACCATAGAGAAACGCCTGCTGGTGTTTGATCGGTTTACCCGGCGCGTGGTAAAACCGGTTTCCGGCGTCGGTATTCCTGCATGGGAAGACGATCCGACTTTTGATATTCGATCTCATTTGCATAGAATTGCTCTACCTGCTCCCGGTGATAAATCGGCATTGCAGGAAATGATTAGTGATTTGACATCCATTCCAATGGACCGAACCAAACCCCTATGGCAAATGTATTTAATTGAAAACTACAATGATGGCTGTGTATTGTTCACTAAAATTCATCACTGTATTGCTGATGGTATTGCATTAATTCATGTATTGCTCTCACTCACCGATACGCAATCTGATCTTGAGCAGCAAGACAATTTTCCTGTTAAATCTGAGAGCATCCCTGTAGATGAAGGCCCGGTGCGAAAAAATATTCGAGAAGCCTTGCGGGTTACCCGACAACTGGGCAAAGTCCTGACAAAAGAATGTGTTGAATCCATTACCAATCCATTTCATTTGGTTGACCTGGCTAGAATCAGCACCAGCTTTGCATTTGATTTTGCTGCTGTATTAACCCGCCTGATGATCATGCCGCCTGATCCAAAAACATCTTTAAAAGGGCCTTTAAGTATTCGGAAACATGTGGCCTGGAGTCAGCCCATTAATTTAAATGATGTCAAACTTGTGGGACGCAGTGTGCAGGCAACTGTCAATGATGTTTTGATTTCAACTGTCAGCGGTGCGATTCGGCGGTATCTTCAGAAACAAAACGATAAAGTCAATGAATTGGACTTGCGGGTGGCGATTCCAGTCAATATTCGTCGTCGTGGACGTGAAAAAGAACTTGGCAATAAGTTCAGTCTCATTTTTCTTTCCCTTCCTGTTCACGTTGAAAATCCTGTCATTCGCGTTCGGGAAGTGAAGCGTCGCATGGACAATATCAAGTCATCACCCGATGCCATTATTGGGTTTCAGGCACTCAATGCATTGGGGGTTTCACCCGCCAACCTTGCCAAAAAAGCAGCCCATTTTTTGGCCAATAAATCCACTGCTGTGTTGACCAATGTTCCAGGACCTAAGAAACAATTGTATTTTGCTGGTAAAAAGATTAAAAATATGATGTTTTGGGTGCCCAGAGTTGGACAAGTGGGGCATGGTATTAGCATTATCAGTTATAACAATACTGTAACTATTGGTGTGGCTACCGATGCCGCTCTTGTGCCTGAACCAGAAGAATTGTTGACCGCTTTTCAGGAAGAATTTGATCAAATGCTCGAATTGGCCAGATCGGGTAAGATTGAAGGTGATCCCCTTATCATCAATGATATGCGCGCAGAACGACCAAAACCTGATAATTTTGAAGATCTTGAACATGAACCCATCTTTTTTTCATCATTGGCTGATACACGCTGGAGAGAAGTTCTTTCTGACTATTTAGAAGAACCAAACTCCCTTGAAGTGGAAGCAGCGGAAGCCGCGGGAGTAGTGGAAGCAGCTGAAGCTGAAGCTGAAGCAGCGGAAGCAATATATGATGTTATGGATGATGATTCCCCTGACACTTATGTGCCTCCGGAACAATGTCGGGCGTTGACCAAATCTGGCACTCGATGTAAAAACCTGGCGATTTCCGATTCTATTTATTGTCGCGTTCATGACAATATGGCACAAAAGAAGGAAATACCCACTGTCAATATTTTGGAAGATGAAACAGATATGGGATTTTAACTCTGTAGAAAAATTCAGTAAGGCATAAACAATGCGTGGGTTTTTGATCAGTATGGTATCAGCCATATTGCTTTTAATAATAATCAGTTATGGGGGCATAAGGTATTATGCCCCCAAACCGGTGATTACGTCAAACATTGGAAACATTTCACAACCTACATTAGCATATCTTCGTTTTGTCGAATATTCCGAACAATCCAGTGAACAAATTTTTGAAAACTTTCAGAATAGTATGGCATCGGGTTATCTGGCAGATCAGCTGGGTTTACGTGATGATCCCTTTTATGAAAAGTTTTTGGCCATTTCAAGAAGGGCACGCAAACAGCGGGCTGCAATACAATGGATAAAGCATAATACTGGAACTATGGATGTTGATCTCAAAGCAGCATTTAAACAATATGCCATTGAATCAGATGTCAAAAAAGCCATAGACAATATTGTTCCTTGCATTCAACGAGAGCAGCATGGATTTCGGCTTAAATGTTCAGATGTTGTGGTTGGACAATTCAATAATCGGCCTCTGACTCTTTCCATGATTCACCCCTTGATGACTGCAAATGAATGGCAGCAATTTCTTTCCTTTCTACCCGGGCCAATGGAAACTGCCTATAAAAACTATCTCAGACGATTTTTGTATCATAGCATTCATGAAAAAGTTGTTGATCATTTCAATCCGGTTTTGGATGAACTTGAACAAATGGATCATTATCAGGTTGCCAAAAGATATATTGCGGTCAAATATGGAATGGCACATGAAGGTATTTATCCCACAGGTCGGCTTAGTCTTGATTTCCCTGACACTGTCTTGTTCAATCATTTTTTTGCAATCAAAGATCGTTTTTTACCAGTTAAACATGTACAGGTCCAATACAGTGTTTTTGAAAATATGGATATGGCAAACATGGTGCATCAAAAACTGCGTGAGGGTGAAAAACTGATTGATCTGGCAATGCAATATGCAATTCATGATTATTTTGTTCAAACAGCCTATCCGCATCAATTATCAGGGTATGGTGTGGATGGAATGCCATCACACCCTGAAAAACGTCCGATTATAGATAACTTTTTATTGGATGCTGCCCGAAATAATCAGTTGCTGCCCAATCCCCATCCCCTTGATCAGGGGGTTCTGGTAGCTAAATTGTCTGATTTGAAAAGGCAAAACCTTCAATTAAAGTATCGGGAGTATCAGTTCGCAGTCAGGCGGGATTTAACATTGAAAGTATTGTCAAAAAAATATCGCGTTGATTTAGAAGATGCCCTTGAACTTATAAACTGGCAGAGAATATGTGAGGAAAGCCGAACGATTTCTCTTGAAAATCGGATGGAACCAATGTAGGGGCGAACCTTGTGTTCGCCCTCCGAACTATAATCGTTTGCGAACCTATGTCCGAGTCAAACGTTTCTAATTCATTTTCGAACATAGGTTTGATATCGGTTTTTGTTCGGCGAATATTGGAACTCACAAATGCAAATTGATGTTGTTGGAATACGGGATGATAACTGGATTGATGTGGGTGAATGCAAATGGGGCAAAGTAAGGTCCATAAAAACAATAGTTGAAGAGTTGAGAACCAGAATGAAAAATTACCCAAATCCCCAAAATCAAACAATTGCAGGGCATATTTTCACACGTGATCCTGTCAAAGCAGGTTGTGATATGTTATCCGATATAACATTTCACAACCTGGAAGATATTTATAAGCTTTATGAAGATAACAATACAATCAGGCAGGGACAATATCAACACCGGCGTATGCACAAGTAAGTTGGGAAAAAAATTTCGGGTATTTTAGAATTAATTAATAAAATCAATATCTTTAATTTGAATCTCTTAAAATAACCTCAGCACGTTGCGAATAAGCAGTCGCTTCTAAAATGCCTGACCCGTCATCTTCTGATCCATCATATTTTCTCCAGGTGTCAGTATCTGTAA
>Ga0272440_1000601_pt1 | contig 30258 bp, 22 predicted proteins | sample SSMMMBAug17_FD_192440 | JGI IMG/M metagenome (GOLD analysis project Ga0272440, IMG submission 192440) | Marine sediment archaeal communities from Little Sippewissett salt marsh, Falmouth, MA, United States - SSM-MMB-Aug17 | ecosystem: Environmental > Aquatic > Marine > Wetlands > Sediment ... | reverse complement strand
CCGAACATTTTATTACCGGCAAAATAGAAGGCCTGAAAAAAGATGTTCAGATATTTGTCAATGCCAGTGCAGACACAATCAATTTCAATCAAACCTTACAACTGAGCGGCACCGGCCTGGAATTACCATACACCCTGACAGACTTAAAACCCGCAAGTGACTATATAGTTGAACTGTTTCATCCCAATCAATATCTGGTTTTTGATAACAAAAGTCAGACATCAAATGCCGATATATTGAACGTATATGGGCATATACCGGATATCAATTTTACGATTATCACTGGAAACAAATCTTTATCCGGAAACATTACCTTTCCTGAAACAGCACTTCAGGATGAAAATATCTGGGTCGAAGCATTTTCCCAAAAAGACAAATGGGCTGGTATTGTTGTTGGGAGGTTTTTCGTATAATTGCTTACGCCTTTTTGGACAAATAAGCTTAACAGAAGATGTATTAGAGTCAGTTGAAACTCCGAAGTACAGAAGAAAAGCCACAAGAAGAAGGGTAAGAACAGTGATGCAGGATTTAATCTATTTAGCCTCTCATATAACAAAATCGAGTCGAAAATATTTTTTATCATTTGGTAAGGTTTGTCACTGGAAAAAAATGTGGCAAAAAATTTATCAAATATTAAGTGAACCGGTATCACATTCACTGAAATTGGAAAAAGTTAAAGTGTAATATAGTCAGATACTTAAAGCTTTTAAGTGAGTAGAAAAAAATCAATGAGTTGGTTTGCAAAAAATTTCAGAAAGCGAGAAAAATTTTTATATATTGAGAGGGATACTGGGGTAAAAGAGTCAAAATTGGTAGGTGAAATGAAGAGAATGGTGGCTGGAATGAAAAAAAGATACAAAATTATACTTATTTTGTATGAAATTTATTTGTTTAGGCGTTTTTTACTTTTGGCAAAAAATACGCCACGGATTTGGGCATTATTAAATGGGGAGATTTTTTTCAGAGCTTTCCTACTAAGGGATATTTTGAAAATAAATTCCCCATTAAAAATGCATGAATCGTTCATATTAGGCAGAAGAAGATCCAGATTTCTTTAAACAGCATTTTTTATATTTTTTACCGCTTCCACACGGGCAGGGGTCATTTCGGCCAACATTTGTTAAGTGGGTATTCCGAAAAAAGGTCTGTACATTTTGTCTAAAAGCATCCAGTGCAACAGCCAATTGACGATGAGTTTCTTCTTCTTTTTTACGTAATTCCAGCATGACCTGTTGTGCGCGCGGGTGGCCCTGGTTGGCGGCTTTTTTCATCCAAAGGCGAGCGTCATTTGCAGACATGCCTATTGGGATTCTATCTTCAAGGGCCATAAGAATGGTATCTGCCAGTTCGTATTGAGCGTCAGTCAATCCTTTTTCTGCGGCATATTTAAACCACTGTACAGCATTTTGATAATCACGATCTTCTTTATAATACAAACCAATATTTAAGTAAGCATTCAAGTTTCCTTTTTTTGCGGCTGTTTTCAGCAGTTGTAGCCCCTGTTCCACATCAAGATCGCATCCAACCCCTTTTAAATGATACAAGCCAATAGCGGCTTGAGCTTCGGTTAACCCTTTTTTTGCCGCCTTTTTGTACCAATGGTATGCCTGCTCAAAATCCTGTTCAACCCAAACCCCTTCTTCATAAAACAATCCCAGATTTCCATATGCCATAGGATTCTCAAACTGGGCTGCCCGAAAAGTCCATTGAAAAGCCTGTTCAAGGTTCTTGTCTACGCCCTGGCCATATAAATACAGTTGTCCCAAGCAAAGTTGAGCGATTGGATCTTCAAGCTCTGCCGCCATTGTCAGCCAATTGGCTGCCTTTTTTAAATCTTTTTCAACACCATCACCTTCAAGATAGATTTGGCCTAATAGTGTCATGCCAAAAGGCTCTTGATTATTGGCGGATTTTGAAATCCATTCAAGCGCTTGAGCCTTATCCTTTATGGCTGTTTTGCCAAACAAAAGCATTGCTCCTAAATACGCCTGAGCTCTTGAGTGCCCCTGTTCAGACGCCTCACGAAACCAGTAAAAGGCAATCTGAAAATTTTGTTCTACATCTCTGCCATAATAATGCTTCAGTGCAATGCTGTATTGTGCATTTGGATCACCTTGTTGAGCACGCCATTTCATTTCATCCGGATTATTGATTCGTGAAAGGCGAAATATCGGCACAGGGATATCTTTTGATACATAGTTTTGAAAAAGCCATGCAGCAATGCTAAAGGCTTCTTTTAAGGCACGAAGTGCTTGTTCGGTGGAAATGCCATGATCGTTTTCATCCTTTTTGGGATGTGCGCCCTTATTGCCTTCAATACGCAAAAAATTGATCGATCGGTAAATCTTTTCAGGAACCATCTTGTAGAATTGAATATGAGTGGCTATTTGATAAAATGTTTGATCTGCAACAGAAACAGCATTCTGATGATAGATTTCCCTGACACAAATCTCGGAAAATTTACGCAACTGTAGAAGACTGCTATCTGGGTCTTCAAACAGATATTTTTCTGAAAAAAAACCATATTCATATAATAATGGCCAATGCGGCCGAATAAACTCAAAATTGCTTTTCATTTTTTGATGCCAGAAATCTGTTTAGTGATTTTATCACACGATTGATACGATAATTGTTCGCATTTTTGCGATTTAGCATGACCACAAAAGGAAAGGTATCCTTATCGTTGATCTGAATAAATCCTGCCCGGGTTCTTACGCCGTTCAATGTTCCTGTTTTAAAAAAAAGGTTGTTCTCGTTTTCAAGTAGATGACGATATGGTGAAAATGCTTGAACTGCTTTGATCATATCTTTTGCAGATATTTTGTTTCTGCGTGAAATGCCTGATCCTTCAACAATAAAAAAATGGTTGATACCCAATTGATTTTTTGCAAATGTTTTAATCGCCATAGAACCTTTTTGTAGTGTGGCTGGGGGACCATAAACCTCTGCACCAATACTTAACAGTAATTGATTGGCAATAAAATTATTTGAAAATTTCAATAGCATCGAAACAATTTCTTCTACAGTTGCGCCAGACAAATGTGTTAATAGAAGTGTATCCTCTTTATTAACAGTACTCTGCTCGATGGAATTGGGAATATCTACGCCCTGTTTTATCATAAAAAAATGCATGAGATGCCCTGCGTACAGCACAATATCTCGATGAGTTCGAAAAAGATTGACACGACCATCAGGCATCCAATGCCGAATCTTGTCCTGAGCAAACTGGATAAGGGGTGTATGCGGTTCTCCTTTAATCAACTGTCCATTGGTTTTGCGTTGATAACAGACTGTGTTGAAATTTACACACAATGCGGCATTGCGAGCATCATATGGGTTAAAGGTCCGCGTTGTTCCTGGTACTTTAATGTTTGGCTGAAAATATGTCGCATCCAGCCGAATTCCTGTAAATTGACACTCTTTTTTTTGAATCTGATATGCAATGGATTCCAATTCTTCAGACACCAGAACAGGATCGCCATACCCCTTAACAATCAAATTGCCATCGTGGCTTCTGTAGAACTCAGTTTTATATCGATAATCCAGCCCCAGGTAATGAAAAGCTGCCAGAGATGTAATAATTTTTAAAATTGAGGCTGGAATGCAAAGTTGATCCGCATGTTTTTCAACTATTTCGTGGCCATGATCGTCAAGAACATAAATCGCATCATGGGATTGAATATTTTTCAAAAAATGGGTGGATGTTGCCCATGTGTGATGTAACTGGCCACATAGGATTCCACAACAAATAATAGTTATTTTAAAATAAAAAAATTGCTTCATTGTTTAGACTCAAGAAACGCCTGATATGCCAGGTAAGTCATATAAAGATCCGCTTTACTGATTAATTCAAAGGGTGAATGCATGGATAAAATTGGGGGCCCGCAATCAATAATATCCATGCCATAGGATGCCAGATATTTAGCAATGGTTCCGCCGCCCCCTTCATCAACTTTGCCAATTTCACCTGTTTGCCAGACAATTCTGTTATCATTGAGCACCCGTCGCAGCCATCCAACATATTCCGCTCGGGCATCACTTGAGCTATATTTTCCCCTGCTACCTGTATATTTTGTCAGACAAACACCTCTGCCCATTATGGCTGCATTTTGTTTCTCATGAACTTCCTGATAATTGGGATCAATGCCAGCGTTAACATCACCAGATATGGCTCGGGCATTCATTAATGCGTTATAAATAAAACGTTCATTTGCTTTTTCATGTGTCGTATAGGCCAATTCACGAACAACATGCTCTAGAAAAAGTGATTTTGCACCTGTATGGCCATCACTGCCAATTTCTTCTTTATCATAAAACAAAACAATGGCTGTATGGTGTGGATTATGAAGATTTCGGATCGCTTCAAGGGCGCAAAAAGTACAGGATCGATCATCATGTGCATATCCACCAATCATACTGGCATCCATGCCAACATCACGTGCTGGGCCTGCAGGGACAACTTCAAGTTCAGCACTATTAAAATCTGATTCCACCATTTCATAACGTTCATAGAGATATTTGAGAATGTATGCTTTAAAACGACCACTCAGACGATCATCTCCCAGTGGCGTATTGCCAAAGATCACATTAAGCTTTTCACCTTCAAAGCCTTCGGATATTTTTTTATTTTCCTGTACCTTTCCGGCCAGATGAGGTAGTAAATCCGGAATAGTAAAAACAGGATCGTTGTCGTTTTCACCCATCACAAATTCAAATGGGGCGCCATTTTTTTTGATAACAATGCCATGAATCGACATGGGTCGCGCCAACCATTGGTATTTTCGGAGCCCACCATAGTAATGTGTTTTTAACATGGTCAGATCAATATCTTCAAACAGTGGATTGGGTTTTAAATCTAATCGGGGGGCATCCACATGAGCCGCAATAATTTTCATGCCCTGATCCAATGGTACCTTGCCCAAAACAGCCAATGCAAGACATTTGCCATGTCTTGATATGCAAATCTGCTTATTCTTCTTTCCAAGCTCTCGAAAACCATTCCTTTGGGCGGTTATTTCAATCAAGCGAATAACTTCTCGCTCTGTTTTTGCCTGACTCAAAAAAAGTTTATAATCATTAGAAATATCTTTCAATCCTTGAGCATCTTTGGGTTGAATATTATCCCACGCACTTTTGGAAGTATATGATAACTTTTTTTGAAGTTTCTTTCGTTCTGTTAATGATAATGTTGTCATTGGTATGGTCCTTTATATTCATCCTGAAAGTGGCATAAATTAATGAATTGTAATATTTTTATATCCATTTATTTTCATTGTCAAGGCTATTTGTACAGGCCTTTAAAAAAATTAATGTCACTTTTTTTCTCAAGTAAAAAATTTACTGGGTCATTTTGTTGATTGAATTTTTCGTATCAGTTGCTCAGGAAAACATTTGAGTGTAACCCAAATTGCAGGTCAAACCGAAATTAAGTCTAAGAACAAAACCAATGTAGGGGCGAACCTTATGTTCGCCCTCCGAACAATAACCGGAATCAAACCTATGTCTGGAAATGTATGGGTTTTGGTCATAGGTTCGTTTCCGGTTATTGTTTGGAGGTCGAACACAAGGTTCGCCCCTACATTGGTTTTGTTCTTAGGCTTGATTTCGGTGAAAGGTTAGGTAATCATTGACTAACCATGAATGGTTTGCTTAGATAAAGATAGGTATTGTTGTAAGCAGTAAATTTAAGTAAGGTAAACCAACTTTAAAAATAATTGAATTTCAAAAAGAAATATAAGTAAAGGTTAGGTATAAATTGCCTAACTACGAAAAGACAATCATTAGCAATACCTAACCTTACCTAAGGAGTACAACCAAAATTGCAGGTCAAACTCATATCATTTCACCTATTATCGTGCCAGGGTTCGATTGGATGATTCCTTTTTTAATTATGCGCCATCTTTTCGCCAGGGAGCAAAGATAAAAAGCATTAAAATTCCTGGAATTGCCATGACAGTACAAACAATAAAAAACAATTCCCATCCTAATGTTTCAGCAAGATATCCAGTTGGTGCAGCAGCAATAACTCGTGGAATACCCATCAGGCTGGTGAGCAGTGCATATTGTGTGGCTGTAAATTTTTTATTGGTAAGACTGGCCATAAACGCAGAGTAAGCAGCTGTTCCCATGCCTCCTGAAAGATTTTCAAATGCAATAACTCCCGATAAAATGGTGACTGAAGGACCAGTTCGTGCCAATAATACAAATCCAAGAATCGACAGTGCCTGAAGAAAGCCAAAAATCCATAAGGAACGATTTATTCCCAGCTTGATCATCACAATGCCACCCACAAGACCTCCAGCAATGGTGGCCCAGAATCCAAATAGTTTGACCACAGCCCCGATTTCAGTCATTGTAAAGCCGATATCCAGGTAGAATGGTGTGGTCATGGCCAGTGCCATGGTGTCCCCAATTTTATAGAACAGAATAAAGGCCAGTATCCATATGGCATGGGTCCTTGAAAAATATTCAACCAGGGGATCAATAACAGCCTCTTTCATATTTACTGGCATTTTTTCAGTAATTTCGGGTTCAGGTGTCAACAATGTAGTTATGATACCTGGAATCATACATAATCCCATGACCATATATACTTGAGAGAATGGAATCATGTCTGCCAGAATCAGGCCACCTCCTGATGCCAAAAGCATCCCCACGCGGTATCCATTGATATAAAGGGACGATCCAAGCCCCAGTTCTTCATCAGACAAATCTTCACGCCGATAGGCATCAACGACAATGTCCTGTGATGCACTAAAAAAAGTCAGTAAAAAAGCTGCAAAAGCAACCATCCAGGGCGATTCTGCCGGCCGTGTTAATCCCAGGCCTGCGATGGAAAACGCCAGTAATATTTGAGCAATGATGAGCCATCCTCTTCGGCGTCCGAGAAATGGTAGTGTAAATCGATCCAAGAATGGCGCCCATAAGAGCTTGACTGTGTAAGGAAAACCGACCAATGCCATGAGTCCAATAACTGATAGATCGACATTTTCTTGTTTCATCCAGGCTTGCAGGACAGTCATGGTTAGCAATAAGGGCAGGCCGCATGAAAAACCAAATATGAATGAGACCAGCATACGCCGGTTGAGAATGCTTTTTAGCATAGATGTATTGTTCATAATATTTCCTGATATGGAGATTAATCGGGCTAAAGCCCAAGGTCGCCAGGCTAAGGCGAACTCGCTTGTTTGTACGTTCCCAGTCATATCCTGGGAACAGCAATACTTGTAAATTTAGCCTCTTACCGAGACGAGATGTGTAATATAACGATTAGGCTCAGCCTGGGAACGTGCATAAGTAGGCGATCATAAATTTTCGGGTAAATAAAAGTATATATAACCTTCCGGGTTATGTTCAACCGCCTGGTATTAAAAAATTTCGGTTCCAGCACGACCGCCTGGGGTTGAAACCCCAGGCTATTATGCCTCTATCGGGACTTATATAACAATGATAAAATGATGCACTTTTTTTTGAGTATTCTAAGCCTGTTTTTTCTCTAATTGTTTTTCAAACCACTCTAACAAGAATCTCAGCACGTCATATTTTTCGGGTTCATTGTGAATTTCATGATACAAATTGTCCCAAATCTTTAAGGTGCAAACCTGCTTTGCTTTTTCTGCAAATTCGCGACTCGCTTCACAAGAAGTAATGGCATCCTTTCCACCATGCATGATCAAAAGAGGAGCAATTAATTCATGTGCATGTTTCATCACCCATTGGCCTGTGTGAAGAATATCAATACCCAATCGCACAGAAACTCGGGCATGAACAAGAGGATCTTCAATGTATGCCCGCCCTACCTCCGGATCTCTTGACAATTTGTTTTCATCCAGCTCACTGGGCAAAGGGAGGAAAGGAATCACATTGTAAAGGGCTTTTGCGATTGAAATTTTCCATGAAGGCGGGGGAATAGCAGCTTTAAAAGCCGGGCCAGTGGCAACAACACCACAAACTCTGGGTTTTCGATACAATGCATAGTTGATTACCAAATTTCCACCCATGCTGTGTCCATAGAGAAAAATGGGAATTTCCGGATAACGAACAGTGGCCTCACCTCTCAATCTGGAAATGTGTTCCATCATGGCCTCATAAGATGTGGCATGACCAACAATACCTTCAGATTTGCCATGTCCGCACATGTCGAATGCCATCACAGCGTATCCTTCATTGTTCAAAAATTTAGCAACATGGGCGTATCTGCCGCTATGTTCTCCCAATCCATGTACAAGACAAACAACAGCTTTGACATTTTTGGGTTCCCAGCACCGCGCAAATATCGAGTGTTCTTTTCTGGTTTTCCAACCAAATTCGTAGTAATGCATTTGATCTCCTGATTCTATTAGCAGTTAAATCTCCATTATCCTTTGGAAACAAATAATGGGAAGACAAATAATTTGTTTGAGAGCGATAATTAATATACAAATCAAAATAGTTTGCGATCATTAGAAATTTGTTCAATCAATGCAGCGGATTCTTTTTCTAGATTTTGAAGCAACCTGGCTGCTTCATTTTGTTCTTCTTTTCCTTTATCAAGCAGTGTGACCATTTCTGATAAATCGGTTGTCAGTACCTGAAATCGGTCCATCATTTTTTCATACAATTCCTGTGTTGCAGCGTCCACCAACTTGAAAAGATACTGATATTTTAAATTTTCGCGAACATCTTTGAAGTGATCATTAATAGAATGCAAAATTTCGCGTTTCATGGGGCGAATACTTCTTTTTAAGGCTTTAGTTTTATAATCTTTGTTTGTCACCTGTTTTTTGAAAATTTTTTTTATCCATCTCACAATCCCCAATGTCCCAAGATTTAACATCGCTTCAGTACGAATACGTGCGCTATAGTTCATTGATGTTAACAATGATGGAATTTTTAATTGATCGTTGGTTTTAATTGTTTCCATATCAACAGATTCCATTTGCATCAAGGGTTCATCATTGATCATGATACCAAATTCTTTTACAGCAATCCCATAATCCTTTATGGCATCCTTCACCATCACGTCATATGATTTACTGATCCGATTTAAGAATATTTTTATTTTTTTTTCTTCATCAATAATAAAGCGATGCAGTTCCGGATTAATTTGTTCGCTCATAAAAATATCCAGTGAACTTTTAAAATCCTGAAAGGCTGCGTACAATGCTTTAGAAAATAGTCCTTCATTCAATTGTGTATCATATTTTTGGGGATCTACAGCATATTGCTGAATAAAATTTCGAATATCATTCATTAATTGACCATATTTACTATCAAAAAAATGATCCACATCGTTGGCCAATTCCTGTCGGGTGGTCTGCATTGCGCCATTGAGCGTTTCTTTGACCATTTTTCGAATTTGTTCCATATTGCGCTGTTGTTCTTGAATTTTATTGATCAATCCTTCGGCCTCTGTACGATCTTTTTTTAAGATATCCTGATGAATTCTTGTTAAGTCGAATAAGCCATGTGCAATGACAGCCTGTCTTTCAATATTGCTTTTTAACAATAAGGTTAATCGTTGATGCGTCAGACGATCATCAAGAATTTGAGTGAATTTTTTGGTTTGTGATTGAGACAGACAATACAATTCTTGATCTGCTTGCCATTGCGAAAGGCGTTGCAGGTCTCTGGATGGCAATTGATTTTTCGTATCTTCAAATAAATTCAAAAGGGCTGAAAAGGTAAAGATTTCAGGCGATGGGCATATAACAGAGATATCTTCAGTGACTTTTTCTATAATTTGATTCAAATCTTTTAAGTGTTCATGCTCAGATAAATCACAATTAATCACAAACAGGACATGATTCATAATTCCCATTTTTTGAATCATGGATAAAAAGCGGATATCTGCCTGACGAATACCTGTCCGACTGCTCACCACATAAAGCAATAAATGTGCTTTCAGTAAATAATCCTGAATCATGACAATATGCAAGGGGTTGGGAGAATCACTGCCCTGGCAATCTGCAAATTCAATATTATCATTGACTGTATCTTCAGTGACCAGTTGAATTTCAATATCTTTAACATAGACTGCAAGGCTTTGATCTCCCACAAATTGTTGATGTTCTGAAAACTGATTGCCATCAAAGATATGCGTGGAGGATGTATCTGAAATCATTGAAAAAACGTTTTCATAGCCTTTTATATAAGATTCTAAGAGTATCGTATTTTGGCTTCTGGAATCCTGTTCAATGCGTTTGTCTGCCGACAAAGTCCTTAATGCCTGATGAAGTGTTTGCCTGTCCTGGTCTTTTAGAATGTCAAATTGGCCATCACTAGATTGCCAATGAACGTCAGGAAAGAGAACCAGTGCCTGTCTGATTTCTGTATTGATCTCATTGAAATCTTTCATTATCAACGTGGCTTTTAAATGGTCTCCAGTACGAATGCGTGTGACAATTGATGTTATGACGCCAGCACCACGTTTTAAGTAATCTCCATGAAATAATGAATTGGTAAATGTACTTTTTCCAGATTTAATCGTTCCAATAACAGCAACACGAACCAATTCCTCTGCAAGCTGTCGATCAATACCGCGTAGGGTGGTTTCCCATTGCCTGAACCGAAGTTCGGACATGCTGGGAATGGCCTTCGTTTTTTCGACAAGCCGAAAGAGTGTCTGATTGATTTCAGTTAAATGAGTTTTGAAGTGGTGATCGTTTATTTCCATTTTTATTCATAAACATAAGCAGATAGCGTCAGTTGAGATTGTCGCCATCTGACTTCAATTTTAACCTGTGTCTGTTCATTTGCAAGCCGGCTTTTATGTTGGCTGACAAAATAGAAACGTTTGTTGTGATATATTTCGTCAGATGAATGATTCAATTCTTTGGTTACAAGGGCTTGATCCATCAGCTGCCGAGCCATTAACAGTGCATGATATCGTTCCTGCGATGTTTGTATCGCTGATGCTGAAAGAATATGCGTTTTCATCAATGCTGTTAAGCCAAAAGAGAGAATGATCAAGGCAAAAAGCAATTCAACGAGTGAAAATCCTTCTGAACTAAATGGCTGAATGATATTTTTATGCAATGTTGTTGTCTTTAAGTGCATCATGTCTCGTGACCGTGTCTGATTGAACAACTGACGTCCAAATCTATTATTTAAGCTCTTTCAGGATCGTTTGGCTTTATTTCTGGTGGCGTTTGAGTTTCTTGATCAAAAGGTGCATCAGAATGATATGTTGGTCTGTAGTCAGATCTGAGCAACGTTCTACTTTCAACTGTTTGACCTTTTAAAGCTTCGGACTCTGAAATGGCCATGTATTGATCGGCTGTAATGTATTCTTCATCAGGCAACTCTTCAATATCAACCGCATCGTCGGAGTCATCATCTGGCTTGGGAACCATATTGCCAAAAAACGTTTTGACTCGAGTCATAAATTTTGTTTTGGGCATCTCATCATCCATCTCGTTGGATGACTCCTGGCTTTCGTATTGTGAATGAACCAGAGATGTTTCTGAATGCAAATCAGATGATGGATCATTGATGGCATCAGTTCGCACGTGTGTGGGCATTGATTGTTCTATCGGGGAATCAGACACTGTGCCTTTTAGAATGTTGTTTTGTTGAATGATATCATTGTTCATAGATGTGCCTGAAATGACGACATCGCCCTGCACATTTATGGATGTGTCTACTTTCACGTCATTCGTCTGATTTTTCATCGTCGATTCTGCGATCAATACATTTCCCTGGCCTTCGTCATCAATTTCTGAAGAAACAGCCGGAACATTTGTTGGTTTTTCAGATTCTTCTTCTGGCAATGATTTTCCGAGTTTTTTTGCAGCCCATATGGTCAATTGTTTACGATTAATTTTTTGATGAAACAGGGAATGAACAGGGAAGCTTTTTCTAAACAAAATATTTTTAATATTCACAGTATGCGGGTAGGCCTGAGCGAGATCCAACAGCTCATAAGTTAAGGTGCTGATATATTTTCCCGAATCTCCAGGAGCCAGTTCAATAATTAAAACAGGTGTTTGATAAGGAATGGGGCCGACTCCAACAATGATACAACGATAAACACGTTCATGTTGCATAAAAACCGCTTCACAGGGAATGGTATATAAGGTCTCATCCTCAGACATTGTCACCCGATCCTGTTTTCTGCCGCAAAACCAGAAATTACCTCTGGTATCAATCCACCCAATATCGCCGGTTCTGTGCCACATGAATTTGCCATCCGGGATTTTTTGTAAGGCGTCATATTTTGACTGATTCAAATATTGTCTGGACACAGCGTCGCCTTTAACAACAAGTTCACCAATACCACCATTATCCACAAGAAGATCATCAGACCAGTTATCAATTGGCCGGTCATTCACTTCAATTATGCGCATTTCTAAGCCATCAACTACTTTGCCTTGACAGATACCATATCCACGTTCAGTTTTTACCTGTGTTTCAGAAACAATTTTATGGCTGCCGAGAGTTGCCACAACAGGTGCTTCTGTCATACCATAAAATGGAAATATCTGTGTCTTTTCATTGATAAAGGAATGTAGCTTTTGTAGCTCCAGGGCAGGATAGGGTTCTCCCCAGGCAGCAATACGTTGAATTGATGGCAAAAAGATGGCCTCATTTTTTAAAAAATCGGTAAGCATCATCAAGCGCGTGGATGACATCATCAAATGGGTCACGCCAAAATCCCAAATCGTTTCAACCAATATTTTTGGGTCCAGCTTGTTTGCTTTGAGGCTATGAGATTCGGGAATAATCTGGCGCACGCCTATTGCAGGCGCAAGTATCATAAAAAATGGAAAAGTCGTTACCAGAGTACTTTCCAAAGATACCCCCAATACTGATTTCATCAGCTCGATCATCGCATGAAGCATTCCATGACTCAAAACTGTCGGTTTAGGGGTGTCTGACTCGCAACTTGTTGAAAAAACGATTAGAGCAGTTTCATTACTTCGCATTTCAGCGGGTTGAAACGATGCAGGCTCATGTTTTTGAAGGTCTGTAATAGAGATGCCTTTTAAATACCATCGTTTTTCAGTGTTAATTTGAAGATGGACACTTTGATAATTGCTCGAATGAAACACCTGAAACGCCTGATATTTAGGCTCTGTAATTAATATTTCAGGTTCCACTGTTTTGACACATTGTGCCATTTTTCGCATACCCAAAGAAGGTTGAAGAAGAATCGGCACCGCCCCAATTTTAAGCAGAGCATATGCAATGGAAAACCATTCAATACCAGGTAACATTTGTAAGGCTGCTTTTGTGCCTCGTATCACGCCGGCCTGTTGAAGTCCCCTTGCAAGTTCGTTGGAGCGTTGATTGAGTTGTCTATATGTTAAATGAGAATAGGCCATTTTTCCATTAGGATCGCGTCCGGACAGACATGTTATTGCCTGATTATAGGCAGACACCTGTGCCAATTCTACAATATGCCTTGAAACATTGGCCTGTTCAGTGGATCGTGATCCAGCTTTGGCTGTTTCATTTTTTGTATAACTATTCGTTATGGTGGACATAATATCATCTCATTTCAGCCGCTTAATGTTTGGTTGAAAACAATGGACTGGTTATTCTAAAATTATTTTTTTATTTTGTGCAATTCAGTAACAATCTCACACAATATATTAACTTACGATGGATTTCAAGTTTAAATCGAGATAATCTTTTGAGTGTAACCCCAAATAGCCGGTACATACAATTTGTTCATCATTTAGATTGGACAGCTGTTTTTTTGCTAAATCAAATAGTTCCCATATTTTTGTTTCATTATTTAAAATAGATGAGTCCATACAGCTTCCTTCATTTATTCAAAAAAAATGCTGAATCGTCAAAGAACTGATCCTCTCAGAGAACGAAGGTAAGGACCAATCGCATCAATGCCATCCTTTTCCATTACCTTGATCGTTTGGGTACCCACGACTGCAATATCCACTTTGCCTGACAAAAAATTGATATCAGAATGATCTTTGACGCCAAACCCCAAAGCAATGGGTAAATCTGTGGCAGCGCGGCATCGATTGAGATACAGATCCAAATCTTTGGAAAAGTTCGTATTGGCACCAGTTACGCCTTTTCTTGCCACGCAATAGATAAACCCTGATGCATGATTGGCAATGTATTTCATACGTTCATCAGATGTCGTTGGCCCATAGATAAAAATCAATGATTTATCTTTTGCCTTAAATTTTTCAATATACGCCATCCCTTCTTCAGGAGGCAAATCTGGAACAATTGCACCGGATATATTGTTATCAAACATTTGGGCAAGAAACATATCCACGCCATATTTATGGATAATATTGACGTAGGTCATGTAAAAAAATGGCAAAGAATGTTTGCGTTTCATTCGGGCGGTAAAATCAAGACAGTCCTGAACGCTATCCCCTTTTTTCAAAGCCATTTGGTTGGCTCGAAGAATAACTGGACCATCAGCAATTGGCTCAGAAAAAGGGATTTGCAATTCAATTAAATCGATACCCGCTGCGACCATTTCATCAACAATTCTTTCAGAATCCTCGATTGATGGATATCCAACAACAATGTGGGTCATCAATAAAATATCGTTTTTTTCTTTTTGTCTGGCGACATAGTTTTTAAACATAATATTCTCCAGCTTTTGCTCTGATAAATGATTTCCATTCTTCATCTTCAAATGCCTCAGCAATGTTAAAAATATCTTTATCTCCCCTTCCGGACATGTTGATCACAATCGTTTCATCTGATGACATATTGGGCGCATCTTTAAATGCCTGAACAAATGCATGTGCGGATTCTAATGCAGGAATGAGTCCCTCTTTTTCAATCAGTAAAATTGCGGCATCCAAAACATCTGAATCCTTTGCTGATGAAAACTGAATGCGACCAGATTTATGAAAGGATGACAATATGGGAGACACGCCAATATAATCCAAGCCAGCCGCAACACTATGTGTTTCTCGCATTTGACCTTCATCGTTTTGTAAAAAATAGGTTTTATAGCCCTGGGCAATACCAATAGATGAATGGGATGAGCTGAGCCTTGATGCATGTTGAGATGTTTCAGAGCCCAGGCCGCCGGCTTCAACACCGATTAACTCAACTTCAGGATCATTTATAAATCCCAAAAATATGCCCAGAGCATTGGAGCCGCCTCCGACACAGGCATATATCCGGTTAGGCAATTTTGGGTTGAGTGCCTGAATCTGATTTCGGGTTTCAAAGCCAACAATTGATTGGAAGCAGGAAACCATTTCTGGAAAAGGATGCGGGCCGCATGCTGTTCCCAAAACATAATGGGTATTATCCATATTTGTGACCCAGTCCCTGAAGGATGCATTGATTGCATCTTTCAATATGCGAGTACCATCGCGAACAGCAACAACTTCAGCGCCAAGTCGCTGCATCCAGAAAACATTGGGCCGCTGTCGAATGACATCCATTTCTCCCATATATATTGTACAATCAAAACCGAATTTTGCTGCCATAGTTGCCGTGGCAACGCCATGCTGTCCGGCACCAGTTTCGGCAATCACTCTCTTTTTTCCCATGCGTTTTACCAGAAGGCCTTGTCCCATTACATTATTGGCCTTATGCGCACCTGTATGATTTAAATCTTCACGCTTGATATAGATCGAAGGTCCACCAAAATGTCGTGTTAGATTTTCTGCAAATGTCAGTGGTGTGGGACGACATGAATAGTTCTGCATTAAGTCTGTGTATTCATGCCAGAATTCTGGACTTTTTCGAATTTGATTAAAAGATCGATTGAGTTCATCAAATGTGGATGTTAGTATTTCAGGCACAAATGCACCACCAAAATCATTGTAATATCCTTTGTTGTTGAATATTGTTGATAACAGTTCAGGAATGTATTTTTCACCAAACCTTTTGTAAATATCATTGTGGTTCATATTGAAAACCTCCGATTTTTTTTTGCGAATTAATAATTAAACATTAAAGCTCGGGCACTTGTTAATGGATTCTTTCAACGTATCGCTATCTGTATGAACATAACGTGAGGTTGTTGACAAATTAGAGTGACCCAGCAAGTACTGAATGGTTTTGATATCCTCTCCCTGTTTTAAATATAATGTTGCACCACTATGTCGTAAAAGGTGAGGCCCATTTTTTCTTTTATTAATAGATGCCTTTTTTAACGCTTGACTCACAACATTTCGTGCCTGACGAATGGTCATCTGTCGACCGCGGGTAGAGAGAAAAATCCAGGGAATCTTATCTGCATTTTGAAAGCATTCTCGCACTTCAAACCAATTCGCAAAACGATCTACCAGATCTTCATTTAAAGGGAGCTGAGCAATTTTGCCACCTTTGCGCTTTACCCAGACCTGCTTTTTCTCCAGGTGCACATCGGATTGCTGAAGTTGAATAGCTTCTGCAACCCGCATACAAAGCACTGTAAATAAAGACAATAAAAGTAAATTTCGATCCACTAGTTTTTCTTTGGGATTCTGGGCTTCTGCGTAAAACAATTGATTAATTTCAGCAAGCGTCAAAAAATCACCCTCAGGAAGAAATGTTCGGGGTTTTTTGACATTTGCCATATGATTGTCAAGGACCAGGTTTTCAGTGATCAGATAATCAAAGAAAGCATTCAGGATCATCATAATTGTTTTTTTTGAATTGTTTTTTATATTTAATCTACCCAGATAAGTAATAACAACATGTTTTTGAATATCAGTCACCCATGTGATATTTTTTTCATTACAGTATCGTTTAAAACGTTCGAGTTCACATCGACGATTGAAAACAGATGTTTCACTTAAAAGGCCAATTGATTTACTATACATCAAGTATTCTTCAACAGCATCTTCGATGGAAATCATTCTATCTGGAGTAAATGTGATTAACTCTGACATAGAAACGTCTTTATAAAGCCTGATCCAAAGTGATGTGTAGCGGCACAAGATGAACGTTTTGTTCTATTGGTCGGGTCGGTTGTATTTCCCAAGAAACAATTTTAACATGACCAAGGATACCCTGAATCTGGTTGACAATATTTTCAGTGTCAATAATTCGATGTTTTTTGAAAACCTGTGGCAGGCCATAGGTCACACTGCATGCCAAACATTTATCAGGTCTTTGGGTTAATTCAAAAGCAAACATGACACGATTCTCTTTTATCTCTTGAAAAATTAATCGAATGTCATATGCACCTTCAGAGGCATCGCCAAGCATGGCCTCAAAAAAGGCATTTGTTTTTTCGGGTGGGAATATCCTGTCAAGGACATCCTGAGGGAATTTTTGTGCTATATTTTGATTTTCAATCATTTGATTCGTTCATGCTCCTTTGCAATATATTTCTACCTGAATGACTCCAATGAAAGCTCTGAAAACAAGGAATAACTTATTTTCCGAGCGATCCTTAGCGGCCATTATATAATCGATAAAAAGCCTTTTTTTAATGTATGAATCAGACATTTAATGGAAGCTGTTGTTTTTAATGGCTCAAATAGATACTTCGCATGTTTATAAATTTATTCTGGGATTGTCAAGTTAATAAGTCAGCGAGCACTCGTTTTCAGGATTATTGCATTCGACTGTAAGGCCTGGGATCATAGGCATTTCTTACACCTTCACCCACAAAAACACCCAGAAGCATGACGATAAACAAAGAAAAGGAGGGGTATAATATCAACCACCATGCCCATCGAAAGGCCTGAGCCTGGGCCAGCATTTCGCCCCAACTGGGTGTGGGAGGTGGAAGCCCAAAGCCCAGATAGTCCAATGCTGCCAAAGCACCAATCGCACCAACCAGAGAAAATGGCACAAATGTAATAATTGGCGTTAATGCATTTGGTAAAATATGACTTGATAGGATACGCCATGTGGGGAGTCCTAAGGTTTGTGCTGACTCAACAAAAGAAAGATGTCTTAATCGTAAAAATTCTGCGCGCATATAATACGATATCCCAATCCAGTTGAACATCCCATAACATACCAATAACAAAATAAAACTTCGGCCAAGAACTGAACCCATTAATATCATAATATATAAAAAAGGCAAGGCACTCCATATTTCTGTCAGACGTTGTCCCAAAAGATCTAGCCAGCCCCCATAGTAACCCTGTAAACCACCCAGGCAAATCCCAATCAACATAGAACAAGCAACCAGTACCATGCCAAAGGTCATTGAGATTCGTAATCCATATAAAATTCGAGATAACACATCTCGGCCAGCACTATCCAGGCCCAAAGGATGCCCGGCAACAGGCCGAAAAGGAAAACGAATATCTTCTTTTTCAAATCGAACTTTATACACAATATGATTTACTTGCATCTGTGTGGGTTCAACAATTGATGTTAACCGAAGGATGACATCATTCAATAAACGATCCTTTTGTTGGTCTGATAGTGCAAAGGGTTTTCCCTCAATGGTTGTACCATTCCACAATTTTTGTCCGGATACAATGGAAACATTATCTGGATTTTGTTCCTGAGGCAAAAAAATGATTTGAAGCTTTTGTGAAATGACAGGTGCTTTTCGATACACCAATCGAATTTTTTTGGGCGGTCGTCTACGTTTGGTATATGTTGATAAAGAAATGTTAAAAGGAATATTGTCTGAACCTAACAATTGTATGGATTCTCTTTTGCATGATTCATTGTTAAACCGGCGATGAATGGCATCAATAAAATGTGGGGGGAGTTGAAAAAATGAATCCAGGGGCTGTCCTTTCAATTTTTTGTCCTGGGTTTGCGTAAATTTTTCCATATGATACGCCCGATAAATTTTTCGATCTTTTGTAATTCTCACATGACCTAACAAAGGCTGACAATCAAAGGTAACATAAACCTTTTTGTCAATTTGAATTGAATCTGGAGATATACTCTCATTGGGGCCAAAAGGGTGCAAGGGAAATATCATCCAGTTATCTGTTTTTTGTTTGAAAGATTCGGATTGTAAAATGCGTTTATAATCCGGACGCGTTTTTTTGCCTGAACCTGTAAAAATGTCATCCGGATAATACCAGATGAATGGAAAATAGGCCTGTCCATTATAATTGACATAGAGTGGAATATTGTTGCAAATACACTCTGAAAACAAACTAATAGAATAAATAATCAATAACAACCAGAATGAATAATAGGCGCGTTTCATTTGCTTGAAACGTTTCATGCGTTTTTGAGTGATTGGATTTTTGATAAATTTCATTTTTTTGTGACTCGAGCCTGTATCGTTGAATGAAATCTTTTTGAATCGTTTCCAAAGCTTAATTGGACCCCCAAAGCAAAAAGCGGGAAAGACCAAGGGATCTGGCTAGAAATTTTGACAAAATCTTTTTCAGTTGTCAGTAAATATCTGGCACCTGCATTTTTTGCGTCTGTTTCAATTGTTTTCAGGTCAGCATCCTTGTAGTCGTGGTGATCATTGAAGCTGATAAACCCAACAACCTGATACTTTAATTTTTCAAGCATTTGCAAAAAATCATTATTATTAGCAATCCCTGAAAAAGCATAGACAGGCTGATTGCTGAATGTTTCAGAAGGTAAAAAAGTAATCGCCCCTGAATCGTTGCTTTGCATGAGCTGATCTGGCACATGACAGCACTTAAATATAGGTTTATTTTCCACATATGGCTTGATTTGAGATAAAGGATCATCACTGGCTTGAGGGGCACGCGTTAAAACAATGAGATGCGCGCGATGTATATGGGATTTGGGTTCTCTTAGTATACCTCTGGGAATGACGTGCTTATTGCCCAGTGGATTGAGGTGATCCATCAATAAAATGTTAATATCACGAAATATGCTTAAATGTTGAAATGCATCGTCTAACAAGATGATATCTGGATAAAATTTTTGAATAGCCATGAGACCGCATTCATGGCGTTTTTTCCCAACAATGATCGGAATATTTGAGAGCTTTTGGGCCATGAGAAAGGGTTCATCTCCAGCAGATCGGGCATCCATGAAAATGGTTGTGCCATCACTGACAACCGCACAGGGTTGTTCATAAGAGCCTTTATACCCTCGACTGATGATCACGACATGATATCCAGATTGCTTGAGCAAACGAGCCAGATATATTGTCATTGGCGTTTTGCCTGTGCCTCCGATCGAAATATTGCCAATGGAAATAACGTTGCAGGGTAACTGGTTGATTTTAAGTATACCCCATTGATACAATAATGCACGAATTTTCATTATTCCGGCATATACAATGGATAAGCAAAACAGTATAAAGGCAAGGAAACCTGTTTCCTGCTCAGATCGCATGATTGATTCAATTTTTTGTTTCATTCGCAGGGTTCCAAAAGATCGTTATGACCATCTCTTAGCTTTTGATAAACGTTGAATTTTATTTTGAATAAATCGTCCAAGATTAATGACTAAGAACACTATGGATAAAATTAATAGTGCATAAGGAATACCCTTTAATTTATACCAGACCGGCAAGGTATTGGCAACCTGAATGCCAATGATCGAAAATGCAATCAACCCAAGCATTAATAACATAATAAAAAGGCTGACGCCAGTCGATTGATACCAGGGAAGTATGGTTTTCTTGTAAAAAGGATCTTCATTGTACATAATTTATCTCTTTTATTTTTTTTTGACAACCAGGATTATGGCATAAAAACGAAATATTTTCAACAGGTCTTCGTTTGTTAGGGAAAGGGGAGCATCATTGGAAATGCTTATATATACATAAATGTCATGTTTTTGGGTATCATACTTTAATCAGTGAATTTGATCATTAGTTGCTCAGCACCTGTCGTTCTTCATCAAAATCTGCAAAATTCAACGCAATTTTTCGAAAGATATCATTAATATCATTAAAGGCATCGACAAGGCTGGGATCAAAATGCGTACCGCGCCCCTCAAGAATAATATTCACAGCTTTTTCATGTGAAAATGGTGGTTTATAAACACGTTTGCTTACCAATGCATCATAAACATCAGCTAAGGCCATTAATCGACCGGATAAAGGGATTCCCTCGCCTTTTAAACCTCGTGGATAACCTTTTCCATCCCACTTTTCATGATGGGTGTAAGCAATTTCCTGAGCGTATCGAAAAAATGAGTTGGTTCCAAACATTTCACTGGCCTTCTTTAATGCGGCATTTCCATATTCTGTATGTTTTTTCATGTTTTCAAATTCTTCGGATGTTAACTTACCGGGTTTGAAAAGTATTTGATCGGGTACACCAATTTTTCCAATATCGTGCAAGGGCGCTGATTTATAGAGTAGCTCAATAGTATTATCATCCAGCACTTTTTTGTATTGTGGAAGCTCAATCAGTTTATCAGCCAATGCTTTTACAAAATTTTGTGTTCGCTGAATATGTCCACCAGTTTCTGGATCACGTGTTTCTGCGAGTGATGTCAATGAACAAATGGTTAAATCCTGAGTAAGACTCAATTCCTTTGTCCGCTCTCTGACTTTAAATTCAAGTATTGTATTTTGTTCTTCAAGTTGCTCTTTTGCGAGTTTTAACTCCAGATGATTTTTGACGCGCGATTTTACAATAGATGGGTTAAAAGGTTTGCGAATATAATCAATCGCCCCCATTTCCAAACCTTTTTTTTCACCAGATTCATCATTCATTGCAGTGACAAAAATAATGGGTATTTTATTCGTTCTTTCTTCCTTTTTGAGACGCTGACAGACTTCATATCCGCTCATTCCAGGCATCATGATATCCAGAAGAATCAGGTCTGGAAGTTCATCTTCAATATATTCAAGAGCACTTTCACCATCCATGGCAACAGCAATATCATAGTCATCTCCCAATGTTTCGACCAATATATCAATATTGGTTTCAGTATCATCTACGATCATGACTGTGCATTCTGATAATTCCCTCATGAAGATATATTCCTTTTTTAATTCTATAATGACCCAAAATGATTGGGGGTCATCGACATATTATATTAAGATTTAGGCATCCTTCCTATTCCAGTTAACACTATTTCAAATACAAAATGTCCTTTGTAGATACACGCGGCTGAGCGTTTCCAAGCAGAGAAAGGATAATCGTTTTCAATATTCTATTGTTAAAAGGATTAAGCGACCTTTCTTCGCTCCAAGACGAACAGTCATGCGTCTCTAAGCTTATAATCAATCATTATTCGGTTCAAGTGTTAACTATTATTTTTCAACCATATGAAGGTTGCCAAGATATCTAAGATGTTATTGTTCGTAATAATGACAATTGATCCTGAGCCTCCTTGAATTTATATCGACGAAGGCTGTCATGAATCTTTTCAATTTGTTCTCGCATTGATTTGTCAATGTGATATTCCAAAATACTTTCACAAATTTGTTTGCCTCTTTTGGGGTTTCGTTTTTTAATATTTTTGTCCAATCGATGATACAAATCACTCAATTGTTCGTCTGAAACATGGCTTGAAGAAACCCTGTTTGTCTCTTCATTATTTTCACTTGTGACCAGCTTGACAGGATCTTCGGGCTCCGGTTGCTTTTCAGCGGGTTCCTGATTTTCCGGTATTGAAAAATCAAATTGTATTTTAATGATAGTGCCTTTGTCAGGTATACTATTAATAAACAGTTTACCATTCATCATTTTAATCAATTGACGACACAAAGCAAGGCCCAATCCAACGCCCCCATGTTTTCTTGTTCTGGAGTTATCTGCTTGAATAAATGGCTGAAATAATGTTTCTTGCTGGTCTTTACTCATTCCAGGGCCTGTATCTTGTACTGAAAAACCCACACTTGCTTGATTTTCTTTTATTTCAAAAAGACGAGATTTTATTTTGACATAACCTGATGATGTAAACTTGACTGCATTATCTCCCAAATGAAATAAAATTTTTTGTAAGCGGACTGAATCACCAATCAATTGTTTAGGAATTAAAGGGTCTTCTGAAAATATCAACTGAAGTTGCTTGTCTTCATTCGATCTGTAAGATATTTTATTCTTTACTGTTGTCAGCACGTCATTTAGATTGAATAATTCTTGGTTACTTGAAATATTTCCAGCCTCTGAAAATGAATATTCAAGAATATCATCAATTAATTCTTTGAGTACTTCTGATGATTTTCTAATTTTATCGATATATTCAGACTGTTGTGAATTTAGACCGGAATTGAGCGCAAAATGGGTCATATTCATGATCAGGTTCATCGGTGTCATCAGTTCGTGACTGACATTGCATAAAAAATCTGTTTTGGCTTGGTTTGCTTTTTCAGCAACAATTCTTGCATTTTCAGCAGACTCTCTGGCGGTTTTCAGCTCAATTGCCAGATCCATCAGTTGACGCTGCTGAAACTGCATTTTTAAATGATTCTTTAGCCTGGAAACAATCTCTTTTGTGTGAAAGGGCTTGGATATATAATCCACGCCGCCACTGTCAAAAGCCCGAAGAATACTCTCCAAGTCGTTCAAAGCAGTGATAAAAATAATTGGAATATGTTCTGTTTTGGAATCTTGTTTAATTCTTTTACAGGCATCAAATCCATTCATTTCAGGCATCATGACATCCATTAAAATGATATCTGGCTGCTCTTCTTTTGATTTCGTTATGGCCTCTAAACCATTTATCGCTGTGATTATAATCGTAACAAAGTCTTCAATACATTCACGCAACATTTCAACATGCTGTACATCATCATCTACGATTAATATCTTCGATTGAAATCGGGAATCTTGAGCCAATAAAACTTGGTTGTCCATGTGTTATCCTATTTTTGAATTAATACTGTCCATCACTTTGGCAGCATCCTTAAAGCGATATCGTTTCAAAAATTTATCCAGTTCCTTTATTTCATTGGCAATTATTTCAGGTAGTTCAAATGAGAGAATATCCTGCATCACCTGTTTACAAGGCTTTGGTTTTCTCTTTTTAATGGCATCAGTGAGATTTTCAAATTTATTCTTTAACGTTTCAATGTCAATTGTTTCTTTCGTTTCAGAGTCTGCTTTTCCCTGGTTTGCCAGGTCCAACCGGCTTAATTCATTTAATAAATCCAGAAATGCTTTGGAAAATAATTCCAGTTTAACTTTCAATTGGTCATCTTCTTCATTGATCGAATGTTCCAGCTCCATAGATTTTTGTTGCAAATCCGATGCCCCGATATTTCCAGAAACACCTTTTATTGTATGAACCCATCGTGAAGCTTCTGACATTTCATCATTTCTAAGCCATATCTTAAGCGTTTCAAGGTCTGATGGCTTGTAGGCATTTTGAAATTTTTCAAGGAGCTTTAAATAAAAATTTACATTTCCATTTAATCTTTCAAGGCCATTCTCAATGTTGACCCCCGGAATTTCATCGGGAAGCTTAACTGATTCAGAGTCTATGGCTTCTGTATTTTCTTCATCTTCTGACTCAGGAATTTCAGCCTGTTCTTTTTCAGGAATCCATTGAACAAGAGTTTCATACACTTTGTTTGGATCAAGCGGCTTGGTGACATGATCATTCATGCCAGCATCAAGACTTTTCTCACGATCTCCAGTCATTGCGTGTGCGGTCATTGCGATAATGGGGATTTCTGTATGTCCTTTTTTACGAATATTTCGAGTTGCTTCCAGGCCGTCCATTTCAGGCATCTGAATGTCCATAAAGATTAAATCAAATTCATCTTTTTCAACCGCTGCAATCGCCTCAAGACCATTATTGGCCAGTGAAATATTAAAATCGTTGCCACTTAACAGTTCAGTCACAATTTCTTGATTGAGCTCATTGTCTTCAACAACCAAAAGCTTTGCACCTCGAATTTTTGAAAGCATTTTTTTCTTATTTTCTTTTCTTCGGGTGGCTTTTTTAAGTATATCTTTGTCACCTTTGCCACCAAGAATTTCAATAATGGCATTAAATAATATAGATCGGTTGACCGGTTTGATTAAGAATGAATCAAAGCCAGCCTCTTTGGCACGATTAATGACCTCTTCGCGTCCATATGCAGAAACCATCAGGATTTCTGGCATCTTTTTAATGAGCGTACTTTGTCTTATGGCATTCGCGGTCTCAATGCCATCCATTTCGGGCATTTTCCAGTCCAAAATAACCAGATCATAAGGTTCTTTGCAAGTTTCCAATTCTGCAATTGCTTTTTTTCCAGATGATAAAGCTTTGCATTGCAATGAAAAGGATGCCAGGTTTTGCATAAAAATCATTCGGGACACTTCATTATCATCAACAATCAGACAACGTTTTTGGTCAAGGACATCAGTGGTATATTCTCCCTTATTCATTTGTTCGTGATCAATTTTAAAAGGCAGCTTGAAAATAAATGTAGAGCCAACGCCAGGTTCACTGGTAACATGAATCGCGCCTCCCATCAAATGTACCAACTGCTTGCAAATAGACAAGCCCAAGCCGGTGCCGCCATATTTTCTTGTTGTAGAACCATCTGCCTGGGTAAACGATTGAAACAGTTTATCAATGGCCTTTTGTGTCATACCAATACCTGAGTCTTTGACTCGAAATTCTATTGTTACGCTATTTTCATCTTTTTCAATGATATTGGCGAACAGGATAATTTCCCCTTTACTTGTAAATTTCAAGGCATTGGAGAATAGATTGGACAAAATTTGTTCCAATCGGAGGGGATCACCAATCAGCCATCGGGGAACGTCCGGTTCTACATTAAATAGCACTTCAAGTCCTTTTTGTTCCGCCTTATATGTGATAATATTTGTAATATTATCAAGTACGCCATCAAAATTAAATGTAATATACTCGATTTCAAGCTTACCCGCCTCGATTTTGGTATAATCCAGAATATCATTGATAATCCGAAGCAGCGAGCCTGCAGATGTGTTGATTTTATTAAGGAAATCATATTGTCTGGGATCAAGATCAGTTTGAAGTACAAGATGAGTAAGACCTAATATTGCGTTCATGGGCGTGCGGATTTCATGACTCATATTGGCCAAGAATTCGCTTTTGAATTGGCTCGCCAATTCAGCTTCTTCTTTGGCAATATACAATTCTTCCTGGGTTTGCTTGTGTTGTTCAATAAGATCCTTAAGGCGTGAATTCGTATCGGACAGTTCTTTCGTTCGTTCTTCAACCATGACTTCCAGATGATTTTTGTATTTGTTCAATGATTCATTTAATTTTTGAAGACGTGTTCTAGATTCCAGCAATTTTTCAACCATCCGCATAAAACTTTTTTCCAAAACAACAAATTCGTTATGACCCGGCAAGCATATATCGATCTTAACATGTTCAAGATTATCAAGATCCAATTGAGTCGTTGCTGATGTCAGCTTAAATAAGGGGCGCCTAATGTATCGACGACTATACATGATAAAAATAAACCAGAGGGCAAATGATTTAATGAAGGAGTTCAGAATAAGAAAGAAAAAACCGACCTTTACACGACCTAAAACAACAGATTGATCTGAAAATATACTCAGCTTGCCAATTCGCACTTTTTTTCCATCTAGCTCATAGTGGATGTCACCAGCAAACACATAAACTTGATTCTTTTTTCCAAAATCCAGAATCGTTCGCCATCCCTTTTTGGTATTGGAAATTTTATCTGGATGGACATCACCGGCAATACCAACAATCCGACCGCTTTCATCCTGAACGAAAATACCGGTTACCGAGGGTAATATGACACCCCCATTTATAATTGATTGTGTTTTGGTCAGGTCAAAATCCCATAATGACAGTGCAAGCCCATCTTCAATTGTTTGATAGATGGTTTTAAGCTCACCGATGATTGAATTTCGGGTATGATAAAATTCCACAACAATGTGAATTATTGTTACAATAATGGCGATAGTGATATAGATGCCGAAAACTCTTTTTAATAATTTTGTGGCAATAGAGTCTTTGATTTTTACTTTTGGGATGTTTTCAATCATTTACTTATCCTTGGATTATCTATGTCAAATGGGTTAACAAAAATGTACCAGGTATTTGAGAACAATGATTATGCATGGTTGTTATAAATTTTTCAGCAAAGAAAAGAGTCATTTTACTTTGCCCGGGTTCATAGGATGTTTCTAATTCGCCCAAATTAGGTTTGCAAAAACTGTGCATCTTTTCTGTATAATTTTTTGTGTGCCAGTTGTCAAGTCATCAGATTTTTTATTTTATTATAGTTTGCGAAAAAAATTATCCAATATGACTGTTGCATTCATTTTAACTGTATGATAACATGTTTGGGAAATTTGTTAAATTCAAAAACACACGAATTATTGTCAATTAGAAAGGAAAATTTTCATGACAAAACAACCTGTTATTTTACTTCAAAAACATTGGAAAACCATCCTTAGCACATTGGTTGCCTTTTTACTTATCAGTGGTCAGGTCATGTGCGATAATTGCCCACTTGAAAAGGATTTGCTTGAAAAAATTCAACCCATTGTGAAGCGTGAAGTTGAAATCAGAGGAATTCGCCCAACCGCTTATCAGAATCTATGTGAAATTCATGTGCGCATCAGTGGCAGAGATAATATTGTGTATACGAATCAGAACACTGAATTTTTCGTGTTTGGTCACCTGCTTGAAGGTAAATCAGGTGAAAATTTAACACGAAAAGCTTTAGAAGAATACACAAAACTTTCTCCTCAAGAGGTTAAAAAGCTAAAATCCTATACCGCGTTTTCTATTGGAAAGGGACCAGTAGAGGTTTTTTATGTGACAGATCCCCAATGTCCATATTGTAAAAAAGGAGAGGCGATATTAAAAAAACTGTCAGAAGCCGGAGAAATAAAAACGCATGTTATTTTATATCCATTGTCCTTTCATAAAAATGCGAAAGAGCAATGTATTTCAATTATTTGTGACAATAAAGGCTTAGAAGGTTTGGAGTCGGAATATCAATCGGAAAATCAATGCGCATCTGGAAAAAATAAAGTTGAAACCACCATTCTTTTTATGAAAGAAAAAGGGATTACTGGAACCCCTGGGTACATATTCACCAATGGCATCATCCATACAGGTCTTCTGCGCGAACCCAACTTGAGAGATCGATTAAATCTGCCGCCGCCAAAACCAGTGGAAGAAGCACCGGAACCTGTGAAAGTAACACCCAAAAAGGAAAATGCCCAGGATACAAATCAACCGATGAAAAAATAACTGATATATTCGATCAAATTTTTTGTGTTGATTTGAGGCATATTTTTTGCAAATTTTATGGACTCAATAATGATTATATTTTGGCAATCGCCAGGATAGAATATTATAATCTGATAAAAAAAGGAGTTTTTAATGAGACTCATTACCCGTTCAGACTTTGATGGTCTGGTTTGTGCCGTATTATTGGTCGAAGCCGGAATTGTTGATGAATTTAAATTTGTTCATCCCAAGGATGTGCAGGATGGTATTATTAAAGTGACAGAAAATGACGTTTTGTCCAATATTCCTTATGTTCCTGGATGTGGCTTGTGGTTTGATCATCACTCCAGTGAGCAAGAACGTTTAAAAATTGATCAACAATTTCATTATAAAGGAATGAGCAAGGCAGCGCCCAGTTGCGCCAGAGTTATTTATGACTATTATGGTGGAGATAAAATTTTCTCTAAGTTTGAGGCCAATGGTTTGATGACAGGTGTTGACAAAAGTGATAGCGGCCAATTGACCCTTGATGAAATTCTAAATCCTCAGGGATGGATATTGTTATCCTTTATTATGGATCCCCGAACAGGTCTAGGTCGGTATCGTGATTATCGCATCTCAAATTATCAACTGATGGAAAATATGATTGAATATTGCCAGACCATGTCAGCAGAAGAAATTCTCCAGGTTCAGGATGTTCAGGAACGTATCAAACGTTATAATGAACAAGAAGAAGCCTATGAAAAAATGATACGTGAGAATAGCACTGTTAATAAAAATTTACTCATCATTGATTTGAGAGAAGTGGATGAGTTCGTTTCTGGCAATCGTTTCAAAGAATACGTGCTTTTTCCAGAACAAAACATTTCTATGCGCATTATTTGGGGCTTTAAAAAACAAAACGTCGTCTTCACTGCGGGACACAGTATTACTAACAGAACATCAAAAACCAACATCGGGTCCATGATGCTTAAATATGGCGGCGGTGGCCATCGTGCTGTAGGAACCTGCCAAATTCCTGTTGAACGATGGGAAGAAGTCAGAACAGAATTGATTGATAAAATTACTTCTGATGGTTAACGACATTATTGATTGTCTGTTCAGAATGAAGCAGCACGTTTGATGTTGACGCTACATAATCGGATGGATTCTACAATAAATATTTTATTTTTTAAATATTTATGGAGAACACCCCTCAAAATGACAAAAGAAAACATTACACTTCAAGATATTTAAAAAACACACAATGAAATCTCTGAACGAAACAAAGAAACAACAGTCTCGCTTCGTGAACTGACTGAGGCGCAAAAAGAAAATGACCGGCAAATGAAAGAAACTGACAAACGCTTAGATAAACAAAGGAAAAAAATTACAAAAAACTATATCCATCCTATGACAACTATCAGTTATTTGGGGCTGTTGCCGGTATGACCATTCCCAAAAAAGCGATTGAATTGACGAAACAAAACCATATGCTTGCAATTACTCAAGATGGATTTGACCTGAAAATACTTAATCGTCCGAATGATAGTTAGCAAAAACCTACAAATAAGGATATTTATTTGTTAGACTCATTGGATTTCAAAGAACTATTTAAATGTCAAACATTTCATCAATATTTTTAATAAATTTCAAAAAATGGAGGAAAAATGAAAAAACAGATGTTTGGGGTATTCATTGCATTTTTAATGTTTGCAATACCTTGCCAGGCTGGTAATAACGACACCTTTGGTATCGGTGCAAAGGCAACCGCTCTGGGCGGTGCGGTTTCAGCCCAGGCAGATGACCCATTTGCATTGTATTACAACCCGGCAGGTATGAGTTGGGTGAAGAAACGTAATTTTTCTATGGGAGTGAATGTATTGTTTCCTGATTTAAAAATTCATGACTTCACTGTAAAGTCACCCACTCAGGAAGCGTTGGGAGAACCCCAGGATTCCTTGGTAAAAGGTCCAAAAAGCTTTTCAAATGATGCGAATGCTTTGATTGTTCCCTCTATGGGCTATACCATGCCCATCAATGACAAGTTAAGCGCAGGATTTGCTGTGTTTGTGCCCTGGGGTATGGAGCTGGAATGGGATTCAAATCCTGTCAACAATCCGGCAGCATTTAATGCATACCATGTCTATATTGTAAGGGAAGTCTTCGCTCCAGGTATATCTTATCGAATCAATGATAAGTTAACTGTGGGGGCAGCATTGTGTTTGGGAAAATCACATGATGGCATGGAAAAATATCTGTATATTGCATCTGATTTGTCCCATATTAAACGCCAGGGTGAAGCGATTGCTAATGACATTTTTTCTGGAATAGACAAAGCGG
>Ga0272440_1000600_pt1 | contig 30308 bp, 50 predicted proteins | sample SSMMMBAug17_FD_192440 | JGI IMG/M metagenome (GOLD analysis project Ga0272440, IMG submission 192440) | Marine sediment archaeal communities from Little Sippewissett salt marsh, Falmouth, MA, United States - SSM-MMB-Aug17 | ecosystem: Environmental > Aquatic > Marine > Wetlands > Sediment ... | reverse complement strand
ACGATTATAATATTTATCACGTTAAAGACGGCGTTGAGACTGATATTACTTCTTACATGAACGGCGTTAGCGCACCGGCTACAAACCCGATAGTAAGAAACAAAGAATTGAACGATCTTTTAAGCCCCAGCGAAGAAACTATAATTACTGTTTCGGCTGTTGATGCTGGGAACAATCGTTTGACTTTCGAAAACTTGCCCGTCGGCTTTGGTGCTGTTATGGACTCCCATCAAACATATCAGGAATGGATAGCTGTTAATCTCGACTCGCACAGCGGAACAAGTCCAAACATTATAGGTGGAACAGGTGGCGATTACACCTACGTAGTAAAAGTAGACGACATAGAATCAGGAAACGAGTTTAACGTTTCAACTATAACGGGCTTTGGTACTGTTGCTAACTGGAACGTAGGCGATCAGGTCGCGTTTATGAATCCCTTTATATTTGCTGACCCTGGTGGCTCAAACTCACCTGACATTACACAAGCAGACGCAATAGCCGCTGGGTTTACAACAACAACATATGCTTCCTCTGGAACGTTTATAAAGCAAGAGGATTCGACATGGAAGACGGCATTTACAGTCGTTGACACGTCTGCAACTTCTTTATCGGCTGCTTGCTCTGCTACTGCTGAATCACCTCACGGACCCTGGGCAATGTCTAGCGATTACCTGCTTGTACCTTCAGATTATACAAGTTCAGATTACGTTGTAGGAACGCCAGACCCTACGGCTTCTGACTATGATTTTGCTTCAATAGTCGGCACTCCTGTATATATCGAAGATGAAGACAGATATATAAGTTGCTCAACCGTTAGAAACGGGAACACGAATAAGATACACGTTTCACTTGCTAAATATGACAAGCAATTTGAAAATATTTCTTTATATGATAAAGTAATAGAAACAACAGGGGCGAGCGGGTGTATGCCAGGTACGATAGTGTACAAAGACGGATATTATTATATATTTTTCATTGATAGAAAAGACGGCGACAGGGCGACAGACGAATGGGATTTGAAGGTTGCAAAGTCTACAAATTATGCTTCTGATTACGGCACGCCGACGACATTGCTTCAGGGCACTACTGACGCTGGCGCACCAGCTGATCTGCAAAACAAATGGTATAACGGTTGGAGCAGTAATCCTGGTTCTTTTATATACGGCAATAGAATATATCTTTTTTTAGGAGGAACGTCGCGTTATCCTGAATCTGCTACAATGTCGAACCGTGTCTACGGGCTTGTTGAATACGACGTTGATTCTGATTCTTTGGTGTTCAATTCTCTTGGGTGTGTGTTTCCAAACTTCTTAACGGGGGCGTGGCCTGATACGACATGGGCACAAGATCACTCTGGCGGTAATCCTTGCATCTATCAAGACGGGCAAACGTACTACTTTAATTTAGCAATGAATAACGGGACTCATAAGTATGAGACTATTTATTTCAATATGGACATCCCGCGTCTGATGTTTCGCGGTAATCGCATTATTTATCGGGGCGAATACTTAGACAACGCACTACCTGAAGGAGAATGTTATTTTAAAATCACAACAACAGACGGGAATGAATATTTGACAGATAAAGTTGAAATCACAGACATAAACAACGTTTTGACTTCGTGGACTGTTGACAGCGGAACGGCCACAACTTCAGGACGTGATATTACCTCGATGAACTCCGGCGCAGTGCTTCATTCGAACGGGTTTGATGTTCGCAACGGCGAAACAATTTCTTTAGTCTTCGAGAAGCTGACAGGGACAACATCTCCGACAGTTGATCTATACGATTCTTTGGGATTACTGATAGGTACTTTTGAAAGGTTTGTTATAGGTGATTTGTTTGTTTACGAAATATCTTCTGATCTTTCAGTCGTCGGGGCTTACGTAAAGATAACAGCAAACTCTAATTGGACGGCTCAATATTTCAATATAGAAAAAGACTATTCGAGCGAATACGTAAAGATAAAAGTTTCTTCTGACGTTGATTTCGGCGGCGTTAAGTACGAGGACGAATGGGCGCAATGGATTTTCAAATCTACAAACGTTCGAAGGTCTCCGCGTGTTGAGTTTACGCAAATAGGTGACGAAGTGAACGGGCGTTTAGTTGTCGAAAAGTCTACTTCTGCCGTTCGGTATTCTGTAAACATGAAAGTAACAGAACAGGAATTTGAAGCTTTAGCGCATGCCGTAAACGGGACGTTAGAAATAACAGATCAAACAGGGCGGACGTTCAACGCTAAGAATGTCGAATTGTCTGACCCGACTTGGTATCATTCAAACGGGACTGTAGAGCTTTCATTTATTGACGAGATTAATGTTCATACTTTAAATAATACTGTTTTATGAGTTTCTATAGACAAAAAATAGAAGAGATCAATGAGGACTTAAGAGGTCTAGGGTGGATTGAGAACGTTTACGACCTTGCACGCACGGGGGTTGATTCAGAAGGAACGTTTCCAGAGGTTTACAATAATGACGGGACGAACTATTCTACCCGCGCACTTCCTCACGGCAAAGCGATGTCTTTTTTCACTGTTAATTCTTCGACTCAGATAGACGAAACTGAATATTACGAAACTGAGCTTTCTTTAGTTGTTTGGGCTGATCTTACTAAGGTTTATTCAAAGCCTTACGATTATACCGAAGAACTTATTCTTGAAGTCAAGAACGTGTTGAATAAACACGACGCTTATAATTATTCGATAGACTTCGAAGATGTTTTTAACGATTACGAACAATTAGACAAATTGACGAATCAAAATACTATGCTGCCGTTTACGGCTTTTAGAATCAATTTCACTGTTTCACTTTTATTATGCTTTTAACATGACAACGCACGACACTAGACAAGGACAAAACGTAAACGTAAGACATAACTTGCGCGAAACGTTTAGCTACGTGATAACGGTAACAGATCAGGATGATAACGCAGTTGATCTATCTGCCAAAACCATAACAATGAGCATCCGATTACAGGAAAACTCTGCTGCTTTAACAACATTATCTACGACGGGCGGTGAAATAGTCGTTTCTGGTGCTAGTAATAATGTTTTAACGCATACGAAAGATTTATCCGGAGACTTAACTTCAAGGAGATATTTTTACGATATTCATAACGACACGGACGACAAGTGTATTCAGGACGGTTATTTTATAGTTAGCTATACAGGGCGATGAGTTATAAGGTATTACATACAGATAGTTATTATAAGACTAGCCAAACGATAACAACGGAGGACGATTACGATTATAGTAATTGGTTTTTGCCTTCACAGGATGAGTTACAGGCAATGTATGATAATCTTAAATCAGAGGGTGTTGGAGGATTTGAAACTGCCACATATTTATCTTCAAGTGAAAATGATTCAACAACAATTAACGTCATTAGCTTTGATTCTGGTAATAGTTCAACTTCACCAAAATATATAGAGGATAACGTAAGACCTTGCCGAACCTTCAGAGGCGGCAACTACTCGCTAAGAGATGAGGGGCCAGGGGGTGGATTGGTTTTCTACATAGATGGCGATTTAAGATATGAGGCTTATCCTAATGATATTTCAGATAGTTATGTATGGAGCAACATTACAGATGTGGCAATCGGAACCACAGGAACAGCTATAGGCACGGGAATTACAAACACAAACGCAATAATAAATCAAACAGGGCATAATTATTCAGCAGCACAGATTTGTTTAAATATTGGTGGGCTTAGCTTGATTTCATGTAATTATACTATCGGTGATAATAAAGACCTTCCAATTAATTTGCCTGTTGGTAAAACAGTTACCTTCTATTGGGGAGATGGGCAAAAAACAGTACACGAAGGGGCAGGAGAATACACAAAAGTTACAGCACCTTATACAGAGAGTGGTGATTATGATATAACGTTATCGGGTGATATTTATGATATTACCGAGATTACAATTTTTGGGGCGGGCTTTTATGGGGATGTATCTGTATTTGCTGGATGGACTCAATTAACCTATTTGAGTTTATTGCAATCAAATATGACAGGAGATGCGAGTGCATTAAAAACGCTAACAATGGCGGACTTAATAAATATTTATGATGCAGATATATCATTTGATAGCTCCGATGCTTGGACGGGTGTTAATTGCTATATTGAGATGCACTGCTCATGGACATCAACAGAGGTAGATAATGCGCTTATAGCCTTTTCGGGTGGTGACTTTAGCGGGCAGACAATATCAATTGGTGACAATAACGCAGCACGAACAAGCGCAAGCGATTCAGCGTATAACACACTTATAGCAAACGGCAATACTGTAACAGTAAACACATGATTGAGGAACTGAAAAAAATACACGCCTGTAAAGAAGCATTGCAATTTATTGAGGGTTTTGGTTCATTGCAGGAGGCTTGGGACAATATGGAGCGAGCCGATTGGATGGCTTGGATATTAGGCAAGACTTGTGATAATGTTGATGAGCTATTGACTGTATTAGCTGAGTGTGCTATTGATGGCGAGGTTGAGAATAATAAGATAGAGCGATTTGTAAAGCGTATTGAAAGGGAAAATAACAGTTACAGAAGGGCTTTGAATATGGCTTATTTTATGGCTTTGACTAAAACAAATGTTTGCGATAGAATACGTGACTATTATCCAAAATCACCGATATAATGGCAACAATATCAACAGATACATATCACAAGACTACTCAAACCGAGAGTTATTACAAAACTATCGAGGGGCTTGTTCCTGATGTTGACGCACCTGTATATGTTAGCTCTGTAATCCCTGACGATGGGCTTACATTAACGTTGACTTATTCAGATGCGAGTAGTTTGAATACTTCAATAACACCAGCCACGACTGATTACTCATTAAGCGGCACGAGTTCGACTGTTAGTGCGGTTCAGGTTTTGACTTCTACAGTTGTGCTTTCGTTAAGTCCTACGGCTTATTTGGGCGAGACTATCACAGTAAGTTACACACCAGGAACGAACAAACTTCAAGACGTTGCAGGCAATTTAGCGGCATCTTTAAGCAATCAATCAGTTACAAACAACTCAACGCAAAGCGCAACAAATCAGTATTACGAGGCTTACTACGATGCAAGGACAAACAAGCCAACGGGAGCTGTTGCAACATCCTTAAATCTTCTTTGTGAAAAACTAAGCGGAGATAACAATCTTTCCTTTGACTTTTTAAATAACTCAGATAGATTTGGTTTGATTGGCATTGACACAATGTCAGACGGTGATTGGGCAATAGACCTGAAAGATCCGACAAAATCAATTACCGATGTAAATAATACTTACAAAAATATTTATTCAGGAGTTAAGGGGGATGCGGTTAGTAAGTATATAAATACAAATTATAATCCTTCAACAGACGGCAGTAAATATACTTTGAATGATGCAAGTTTTTGGGTTTATAGTTTAGATGAAGTTGAAGAAGATGCTAAAATGCATGGAGCAAGAACGCCACGTGTTCATCTTGGATTATTTTCTAGTTCCCATATTATAGGGTTAAATTCAGATGGATATGATTTAACTACAGGTGGTGGATTTAAAGGATTAAAGGCTATTACTAGAGATAATTCTTCAACGATTAATTTATACTATAAAGATCAAGGTGGGGAACAAACAGAAGCAAGCACAGCCCCAGCTAATTATGATCTTTATTTGCTTGCCCTAGATAATAAAGGACCTGCAGCATTTACATCAGACGAACGAATCGGAGCATGGGGCGCAGGCGGTTCAATGACAGAAGCCCAATGTCAGGAGCTTGAAACAATCTTAGACTGGTGGTTTAATTTTGGTTGGCTTAGTTTGGGGAGTGAGCTTGTTACTAATGGAGATTTTTCACAGGGTTATACAAATGGGGTTCCTAATGGATGGACGGGTATTTCTACCGATGCAAATAATTATTTTCAAGATAATGGGGGTAGTTGTGAGGTAGTAACAAATGGAAGTTCCCCGAATTTAAGATTAAGGGCTGGATATGTTGAAAGTGGTAAGAAATATTTATTGTCTGTAAAATTATCAGGAGTGCAGGGTGATTCTGTGCTTATTAATATTGGAGGTGGAATTGCTTTAACTTCAGATGGCACTTTAAGAATAATAGCAGATTCAACAGGTGTAGCAATGCAATTTTACGGATTACAAAATCAAAATGGTTTATTAATTGATAATGTTTCAGTTAAAGAAATAATAGGACTATAATGTTTATAATAATACCACAATCAGAAGCAGAGAATTTCAAACGCACAATAAGCAAGTTTGAAAGTTTAGACCCTGTTCAGTTATCTGACGGCACGTTCTGTCTGCCTGCCGATGTGCTTGACAGACTTAATGAACTTGCAGCATTGCCCGAATACCAGACAATGAAAGCAACCTACGTAAGCACCCTCAAAGAGTTATTAGAATCGTTCGAGCAAAAACAAGATATTAAACACTTAATAATCAATGAAGAAATTATTTAGCATAGTATTACTAACGATTTGCGTTACTACTAACGCGCAGTACAATCCTTACAAGATTGAACAAGAAAAGCAAACGTGGAAACATAAAGAAGCTGCGATAACTCTAGCCTGTAACATGGCGGCTATTGCCCTTGATGCGATGGGTGACGGGTATTTAGACCGCAGTAAGGTAGAACCAGGAAATAGATACGCAGAACGTGGGCATATGCTTTCGGCGGCTTCAGTCGGGGTTCTTTTAGTTCGTCCATTTCTTTCGGATATGTCGCGCACTGATTGGGGTTGGTACATATCCTCTCATATACTCCTCCGCATGGGCAGCTTTGATCATTTCTATAATGCTGCCAGAGGGCTGCCATTTAATTATATAGGTTCTACGTCTTACTGGGATAGGTTTTGGAGCAATTCGCCGCCAGCGTGGAAGTTAGGATTCCAAAGTCTTTATTTTACAGTTGGCGTAGCCATACCAATAAAAGAATTATAATAAAAAGCCATGAGAAACGAAGATTTAAAAGAACTATTAGAGGTTCACACGCAAGCCGTAAAAGCAGAGGTAAGAGCTACCACTGATTTACTGGGCTACAAGATAGACGAAGTAATAGAACACCAAAAAGTAACGAACGGGCGGGTTACGAACTTAGAAGAAGAGCGTTTAGATTTTCGCGAACATTGCAATAGGACGGACAAGTTTTTCAATAACTGGAAAAAGAATTTATTAGTAGCTTCGATTTTCATTGTTGCTATTTCTTTGGCTTCAACTTGGCTGTATCATAATGTAGATATTGTAAAGACTTTTGAAAAGAAAACAGGAATAGAATTACTTAGCGAATGATTGTTTTAGATTACGGACACGGAATAGACACGCCCGGTAAGCGGTGTATGGGCTTCGAAGAATGGAAGTTCAACAGGGATGTAGGAAAGCGCGTAGAAACGCTTCTAGAACGCGCAGGAATCGACTATCATGTTTTAGTTGATGAAGATGTTGACATAGGACTAAGAACGCGCGTAGAACGCGCTAAAAACGTAAGGCATGATTTATTGATTTCAATACACGGAAACGCTTTTCATGATACTTCAGTCGAAGGGATTGAAACGTTTTATTATTCTCAAAAAGGGCGCATTGCAGCAGAGATTTTTCAACGTCATTTAATTGACAAGCTCGGATGGAAAGATCGCGGCATTAAGAAAGCTAACTTTTATATAATCAAGAAAACGCCAAAACCGGCCATTCTTTTAGAACTAGGTTTTTACACAAACGAATCAGAACGAATATTAATGTCATCAAATCTTTGTCAAAACTTAATGGCAGAAGCAATCGTTGAAGCAATTAAAGAATATGAAAGCAATCTTTGAACGAGACGGCGTTAATTGGGTTCAATACGACAACCCGAACGATGCTAACATACTATACGAAAAGTTTTACCTAACAAAAAAGCTATTTGGTATTACCATTTACCGTAAGCGGTGGCGACAGACTTCTAATATTTTTGAAGAAAGGGCAATCAAAAAAACTGGATTTAAATAAATTTTATTATATTTGCATTATGAAAAAACAAACAATTAACACGTTAACATCATGGCTGGGCATAATATTAATAATGTCAGTCATTCCATTGGTTTTCTACGTTACTGAAAACTTAGGAGTTATTTTGCCCTCTTTCATCGTTGGCGGACTGTTCTTAATTTGGTTCAAAAACGAAGACGCAAAAGCACAAATCACAAACACCTTAAAAAGATTCAAATGAAAGTATCTGCAATCTGGCGACAAGTTACAATATTACTGATCGGGTTTATTCTCGGTTCGTTTATTACACTTTCTGTCGTTCGAAAAAACTTACCGCCTCAACAAAGCATCGAGGTAGGTAATATCAAAATAAAAGCCAAGAAAGGTTCTACTGTTACTGATGCTGTCGATATTACAAAACAGGACACGCAAGAGAACGGTAAGAAGCGGTTTTGGCAAAAAAAGTAGTTTTTGTTTTGGGTGTTTTTTGATGTTTAGTTTACCTCGCTTGAGTTCTCAGCTTGAGCGAGGTTTTAATTTAAAAAATTAATTATGACTTATCCAAGACAAGTTGAAGAATTTATTAAAGTGCGTTTAGAGCAAACGCCAAATAATACACAAATTGCGCGAGACGTTAAAAACAAGTTCGCAATAGATCAGGAATTAGACTGTATTCGAAGAAACATATCTAATTTGCGTCAACGTTTAAAGATAGACGCAAAGAAAATACCTATTCGAAGGCTGTTTTTTGATATTGAGACTTCTTATTATGTCGTCCGTTCTAAAGTATGGCAGTTGAAGAACTATCGTAAGTATATAGATCACGAAGATATAGTAAGAGAAAAACAGATAATTTGCATAAGTTGGAAGTGGCAGTATGAAGATCAGGTCCATTCGTTAGATTGGCGAAATGGAGAGAAAAAGATGTTAAAGGAATTTATTAATGTTTTAGGTCAGGCTGACGAAGCAATAGGACATAACGGTGATAGATTTGATCTTCCTTTTCTTCGCACCAGGTGCATAGCAAACGGGGTGTTAATGTTTCCTAACTATCGAACACTAGACACGCTCAAAAAGGTTCGTGGGAATTTCCTATTTGCGAGTAATAAACTAGACTACTTAGGTAAGTTTTTAGGCGTAGGGGGCAAGCAAGAACACGAGGGTTTTGAGATGTGGGAAAAGGTTGTTGAGGAAAACGACGAACAAGCACTTGAAGAAATGATTCGCTATTGTGAACGAGATGTTGCAATGTTAGAAGATGTGTATTTTATCCTTAGTCCGTTTATAACTCACAATAATAACTTTGCCGTTTTGACAGGTTCTGAGAAATGGGACTGCCCCGAATGTGGTTCTAACGACGTTGAAATGTATCGCACTTACTCAACTCCTACTGGCATAATAAAACGCAACATGAAGTGCGGAAACTGCAAAAAGCAGTATAGAATATCTAACAAAACGTATATGAGTTATTTAGAAGATCAAAGGCAATAAAATTGATTTAAGTTATACCGTTTTTGCTTGACTTTCGGGTTTTAATTTATTATATTTGTATATGAATCTGAAACGCCCCAGTGGCCGGGTTGACGCCCCGTAAGTAAGTAGGATTCCCCCGGGACGGTTCGCCGCCCCTTTTTTTTTATTCATATTGATTTTAAATTAGCCCCAAATGTAAAAATAATTCGTTTGGGGCTTGTTTTGTATTATAAAAAGTTATAGATTTGAAGCATGAATTACGAACAACTCATACAAAAAATGCGATCTTTAATTGAAGAACTAACTGAAATAAACAAACGCTATGAACAAACTACAAATGGCATACATTTTAATGCACGAAGAACCGAAAAACCCAATGAAGTTTCTAAAAGAACTAGACCCGAAAAGTAATTATTTCAAACGTAAAAAAGCAATTCGAATCTATAAAAACTAAACAAATGGAAACAAACGAACAACGCTACCAAGCAATCATGGAACACTTCAATAACGAAGTAGAAGAAAAGATCGAACCTGATTATCTTTTAGAAGACTTTATTGACTACTTAGACGAGCTTATAGAAGACTACTGTATTCAAATGACTTACGATCTTGAAAACAAATTTACAGTCATTCTTTTCGGCGTGACTCCTTACATACTTGAACTGCTTGACGGGTATTTCATGGAAGCATGCCAAGAACCAGCCGTCGAATGTTTAGAGAAATTAAGAACAGAAACTTATAAATTCCAGGTATGAAAAGAGAAATAAAGTTTAGAGCGTGGGATGGTGAAAAAATATATGATGAATCAATGTGTGAATATATGGGTGGTTATGGTATAATGTTCGAGCAATTTCAAACACCGCACGCATTAATGCAATACACAGGACTAAAGGATAAAAACGGAGTTGAAATTTACGAGGGGGATATATGTAAAGGGTTCTATGCGGCAAGCAATGCAGGAGAATACCAGAATCAGATTATATGGGATGAGCATGAGGCTGGATTCACCTTTGCCAACTCTCCATTATGGACGTGGGAATCTCTTGAAGTAATCGGAAACATTCACGAAAACCCTGAACTATTATGAAAACTTTGAACGTAGAATTTATGTGGTGCGAAGAAACGATAATTATACAGATGCAGTTGTGACGTTCACAATGTATCTTAATTAGTTGACTATTAACGTATTTTTAACTATATTTGCATTATGACAAACGAAGAAAGACACATATTATTACAAGCCTGTGAATACACACCTGACAAAGTTCTTGAACTTGTCGAAATGGCCTGGAGCGAAAACAAAATTAATTTTTATTTAATCTTTGAAAAATGACAGCATTAGAAAAACTCAACAAAGCGCGTCTTAAAATTAGATCAATGGACGTAAAGAAAGCGGGGCGAAACTCGTATTCGAATTATGACTATTTCACACCCGAACAAGTTAGCGCAATGGTCGCAAAAGTTAATGACGAGTTAGGACTATTTACGAGGTTTAATCTTGTAAGAACTCAATACGGCCTTATTGCTTCTTTATTGATTACTAATTTAGACGACGAGACTGACAATGTAGACTTTCAGATTGCAACCGAAATCCCTTCTATTAAGGCAACAAACGTAGCTCAACAACTTGGCGGAGCAGTGACATATTCGCAGCGTTATCTTTTGATGATTGCTTACGATATTACAGAAAACTCTTTAGACTTCGATTCACACGATAATAGAAACCAGGACGAGCTTCTTACAAAAGATCAAATAAGAGAGCTTGACGTTTTACTTTCAAAAACGAATTACGACGACGAAAAAAAGGAGCAAACCTACAATAAGTTTAGTAAACTTACGCAGGGACAATTTGACGCGGCAAAATCTAAACTACAATTAGACGAGCGTAGCCCTGAAGAAAATGAGAATTATTCACAGAAAACAATTAACCAAATTTTAGATAAAAAATGATTTCACTAAAGATTGATGTAACAAAGATCGAAAAGCAGCGACTTTTCAAAGGCGAAAAAGGTACGTATCTTAATTGCGTACTAATCGAAACACCTAATTCTGAATATTCTGATTACATGATTGTTCAAGACGTATCGAAAGAAGAACGCGAACGCGGAGTTAAAGGTACAATCCTGGGCAATGCTAAAATCGTTTCTAAAGCGCAAAACAGCGCGAATAACGACGTTAAACCCGAAAGTAGTGGTAACACTCAAGATTACAGCGATCTTCCTTTTTGATGTCTGTAATAAACAAAATACAAGCAATAACTGAATGGTACGGCAACGGCGGCTATAAAAGGTCGTCTTTGCCTGAACTTCAGGACGCGAAAAGCAAGCTATTAACTTTATTAGTTACGTTTGCTGATGAGGTCGCAGCGGCTAAAAAAGAATCTTTAGTAAGTACCGTATTTAGGAAGGTTGAACACCATAAATTTAAAAGTCAGTTAATAGATGAGGGCTTAGGCGTTGGGAGTGCTGAAACGAAGGCGATAGAACACAATGCCGAAATGATGGAGCAAGAAGCGGAACGGGAAGCCCTCTCTTTTTACTACGACAAAGTTTTAAAGACTGGATATATGATATGCGAAGACCTAACACAGAGAATTGCAATACTAAGAATGGAACTAAGTAAACCGAATGGCTAAACAAAAAACACTAGGCAAAGTAAAGCAGGACGTACAGAAAGTAGTTAATGAGTATGTTCGAAAAAGGGACGAGGGCAAACCCTGTATTTCCTGCGGTGAATATAAGCCTTTGCAATGCGGTCATTTTTTCGCCGTAAGTACTCACCAGGGCCTTCGATATGAAGAAGATAATCTTGCGGGCGAGTGTTTGGCGTGTAATTATTACAACGAGAGTCACTTGATAAAATACAGAGATAATCTATTAGAGCGAATAGGTGAAGAAAGATTTAAGGCACTATATGAAAAAGCCGAACATTATAAGAAGCATGGGTATAAATTCACGCGCGAAGAACTAGCTGAAATCAAAAAAAAATATTATAAAAAGATCAAAGAATTAAAATAATTTTATAAATTTACAAAAAAACATCATGACAAAAATTGAAGAACTTACAGAAAAGCTGATCGAAAACGGTCAAGAACAACTAAGAACCGAAATATCCTACTTAATCGAATGGAACATCGATCGCACTAGAATAGGCGTTGACGAATACTTAAAACTATCCGACGTACTTGAAGCAATTAACGACGCACTTAAATAGAATTTTTAACAAATTAATCCTTATATTTGAATCATGAAAAGAATTTACGTAGCTGGGGCTTACTCAGATGATAACGTTTTAGGTGTTTTGAAAAACATCGGCAGGGGTCAACATTGGGCTGCTATGTTATTTAAAAAAGGCTTTGCACCCTTTACTCCCTGGCATGACAAAGAGTTTGTAATTCACTTTTACGATTCTGAGTTTACCGTTCAGGAGTTTTACGATTACTCTATTGCTTGGTTAGAAGTCTCTGACGCTGTTTTCATTGTCCCGAATGCTACGGGATTGAAACGGTGGCAGGATTCGGCAGGAACGCTAAAAGAGATTGAAATAGCAGAAAAATTAAACATACCTATTTATTACAGTTTACCTGAATTATTAAAACATGAAACACTATAACAAAGACCTCAACGTCTATGATGCTGCAATGCAACGGATAGACTTTATATTTAATAATTTCGAACGTATTTATTTATCATTCTCAGGCGGTAAGGATAGCGGGGTTATGCTTAATCTTGTGTTAAAATACATGAGGGAGAACGGCATAACTGAAAAGATCGGGTTAATGACAATGGATAACGAGGCAAATTACACGCACTCGCTTGACTTCATGCACGACATAATACGTGAAAACCTTGACCTTTTAGACGTTCATTGGTGTTGCCTACCCATTACCCTTCCTGCTACTGTTAGCTCATATGCTACCGAGTGGCAATGTTGGGGAAATAGGGATAAAGATAAGTGGATCCGACCAATGCCCGAAGATGATTATATAGTGAATTGGGAAAACCACAATTACCCTTTCTTCGAAGAGGACATGAGTTATGACAAGTTTTGGGATGAATTTGGAGAGTGGTATTCACAGGGCAAAAGAACTGCTTGTATGATAGGTATTCGCTCTGATGAAAGTCTTAACAGATTTAGAGCAATAATGAACGAACGCAAAGAAACGCTAAACGGTCAACCCTGGACAAAAAGAAACATGGAACACGTTTATAATGTGTACCCAATTTATGACTGGAGAACTGAGGACATTTGGACAGCAAATGCTAAAAATGAATGGAAGTATAATAAGCTATACGATATATTTTATATGGCAGGAATGACAATACACCAAATGAGAGTTGCAAGTCCGTTTATGAGTGAAAGCAAATCATCATTGAATATGTACCGAGTTATTGACCCTCAAGTGTGGTCAAGGTTATGCGCTAGGGTGCAGGGAGCTAACTTTATAGCGACTTATGGAAAACAGTTGAACTATCACAGTTTTAAACTTCCGAAGGGTCATACGTGGCGATCTTTCACTAAGTTTCTGTTAGACACCTTGCCGAAGGAGGTAGGTGAAAATTTTCGTAACCGCTTCATACAATCTCTGAAGGTTTGGGGTCGTGTGGGGCGTGGTCTATCGGACAAAACAATACAAGAATTAAGAGACGCGGGAATACCTTTCAAGCTGAACGGTAAAACGAGACATGGAAACCAAGATAAAGACCGTGTAAGAATACAGGGTTTTCCAGATCACTTGGATATGCTTTCTAGTCACAACAGCGAAGTTGCTTCATGGAAACGCTTTGCAATTACGATACTGAAAAACGATCATACTTGTAAGTATTTAGGATTAGCACCTACGCAGGAACAGCAAAAAAGACAACGTGAAATAATGGAAAAATATAAAAACATCTAAAATGAAAATTGTAAGAACCAAAGATTTAGAAAACACCGAGAGACACGCAAGGCCAACAGGATGCGAAAGTATTCGACTGATTGTTAAAGACGATAAAATGGGCTTTGGAGTTCATAAGACTATTATTCCAAAAGGAGGCCCGCACCATTGGCACTACCCTCATCACTTGGAGGCGTGTTATTGCGTTTCTGGTCAAGGAATGATAACAAGCCTATCGACGGGAGAAAAGTGGTTTATTGACCCTGATACTATTTATTTATTGGATAAGAACGACGACCATACGTTTGAAGCCTTGACTGATGTTGTTTTAATTAGTATCTTTAATCCACCAATTAACGGACACGAGGTACATGACGAAAACGGACACTATCCAAAACAATTTACTAACAGAATAAGCGAACAGCCAACGAGAATTAACGGCCTGACAAGTTATAAGTATTTATGATACAACAATACGTTCCATATTGGGAGTGGGAAGATTGGAAAAACGGAATGTGGCGTAAACTCCCTAAAGACGAAGAAACCGAAATGCTTGAAAAGGCTGTTGAGTTTACGGGCGATCACATAAAGTATGGGAAAGCGATGAGAGTAGTTGTTAAGGAGTGGCCCAGGACCATGTTAAACAGCCTAACCAATAAAGGAATAAACAGAAGGGCTTTTTTAGGTCATTGCGCTTGCAGCTTAGAGTTCAAGTGTCCTGAGTATATTACACGCATGGCCTGGAAACGGCTAACAGATATGCAACGCTATATGGCAGACAAAGTAGCTCAACAAGTTATAGATGAATATGAGGCGGAAAATAAACGAATACATTCAAACATGGGAGAGCCGTTGTTATTCTGACGGGCTTCCTGACGAAGGTCCGGAGGACATTTACGACAAAGTACCTTCATATAAAAGAATAGCGATAGCAATACTAAGAAACGATCTTAGAACATTAGGCTTTGAGCCAAAAGAATCAAAATATTACGGAATACTAAAACGCATCGAATTGGACGCAAGGCCAGGACGGGCAAAACAATTAAAATTAAAATTATGAGCGAATACAAATCACCTGTTTACAACGTTATCGGAGTGCCCATTGATAAGGTAAAAGCAAACGAATACAACCCGAATGCGGTAGCTCCGCCAGAAATGGAATTGTTAGAAACATCAATTTGGGAGGACGGATATACTCAGCCTGTTGTTACTTATTATGATGAAGAGCAAGATATGTACATTGTTGTCGACGGCTTTCACCGTTATAGGATTTTAAGGGAGTCTGACAGGGTAAGAGAGCGTGAAGGGGGCATATTGCCAATAGTGGTAATTGATAAGCAGATAGGCGACCGTATGGCATCAACGATCAGACATAACCGCGCCAGGGGTTCGCACAATATTGAGTTAATGAGTAATATTGTCGCCGAATTGGTTGAAATGGGAAAGTCTGATAGGTGGATAGCTAAACATATAGGAATGAGCCCAGATGAAATACTAAGGATGAAACAGGTTACTGGATTGGCTTCTTTATTCCAAAATAGAGACTTTTCAGACTCATGGGATACAGATGGAGATATTATGGAGGAGGAAACTAGTGACGAACTTCAACCAACTTCTACCCAAAACACTTGACAAACCCTATCTAATTTTGTATATTTGTATCAGCTTACAATCTATTTATGCGTAATTCAAATAAAATATCAAGCCTTAGTAGTGATCGTGCCCAGCGCATAGGGGTAAGCCACGATTGCGAACGGGCTTTTTTTAGGAGAATTGATATGAGTTATTTAAAAACTGAATACGTAAAAAACGGTGATTATAAAACGCCAATAGATTATTATAGTTGCGATATTACAGGTAATATAATATGTGAAAGTGACGGTTGGTTTGGAAATGAATTTATACATATTTCAGAAGAAGGTGTTGAAATTATTTTAAATCAATTCTTTAAAAGATATGATTCATTATCTCCGTTTATAATAAAAAAATTAGAGGATAAATATACTAAAAGAAAAAAACCAGATAGATATATTTCCAAAAAAATAAAAAAAGAAATATTTCACAAATATAAACACAAGTGTAATTATTGCGGTTCAGTAGAAAATTTAGAAATAGATCATATTATCCCAGTTTCTAAAGGAGGTAAGAACGAATTAAAAAACTTACAAGTTTTGTGTAAGTCTTGCAACCTTAAAAAGTCAAACAAATGATCGAAGGAGGTTATTATATTAAAGCTCGTAAGATTCAAGAAAGCGAGATTGCATTTGCCCCGCCTCATGTAAGAGAAATTTGGGACTGGTTAATTAAAGAGGTTAACCATAAAGACGCAGGAACAATAAAAAGAGGCAACACAGTTCGAACTTTAAGAGATATTCAAGAGGGTTTAAAATGGTATGTAGGATATAGAAAAGAAATGTATTCTAAGTCTAAATGCGAAATGGCTATGAACTGGTTAAGGAAAAGGGGTATGATAACAACAGCGAAAACAACACGTGGAATGTTTATAACTGTTTGTAATTACGATACTTATCAGAACCCTAAAAACTACGAAACGAACAATGAAAAAACCACGAAAGCAACAACAAAAGAACAATCACGCGATACTATAAACAAGAATGATGATAATAATAATAATGATAATAATATTAATAGACCGACTCTAAATGAATTTAAAACCTACTTTCAACAAAAAGGATATACATTCGAATCAGCAGAACGGGCTTATAATCATTATGAATCTTTAGGATGGGAAGACAGAAACGGCAACCCTGTTAAGAATTGGAAAAACAAAGTCTCTAACAACTGGTTTAAACCTGAGAACAAAGACGCGCGCCCACCATACCAACGAAAACGACTAGCATGACAGACATCGGTAAAATACCCCCGCAGGCGTTAGAAATAGAACAAGCGTTACTTGGTGCTTTACTTCTTGAAGGCTCGAAGATCGAGAACGTTAAGGAATTGATTTCTTCAGATGTATTTTATAAAAAAGCAAACCAGGATATTTTTAATGCTGTATCTGAAGTTTCAAAACGCGGTAAGGTTGATATATTGACCGTCACGAGGTACTTAATGGACAACGATCAGATTGAATCTGTTGGTGGTGCTTCTTATATATCTCAACTCACTTCTAAAGTTGCAAGTGCTGCTAACGTGAAATTCCATGCGGCGATAATTTACGAAAAGTTTATAGCTCGCGAGATTATACGTGTATGTAGTGAAATGATCGAAAAGTCATATTCTAATGATAATATATTAGAAGTCGCTCAGGATTTACGTAATTCGATGGACAAAAGAATACTTCATTTTCTGGGTGTAAATTCAACGGGAGTGTCTATTGTGGAAGCTGGTGAGAAGTCTATTGAAGATTATTATATTCGTGAAAAAAACATTCGCGAAGGTGTCATTGTTGGGATTCCTACTACCTTTTCGCAATTAAACAAAATGACGGGCGGTATGCAGCCTGAACAACTTATTGTCTTAGCTGGTCGGCCTGGGATGGGTAAGACTTCCGTAGCTATGTCATTTATGCTAACGGCAGCAAGGAACGAAAAGAAATGCGCTTTTTTTAGTTTCGAAATGACTTCTGCACGTTTAATGGACAAAGTTATATGTTCTTTGAGTGATATAAACCACGCAGACTTTAAGCATGGTCGACTGACTGACGCTCAAAAGAAATCTATGGAGCAATCAATGAGAATAATCGAAAAAATGAACGTTACTTTTAATGATGATATGATAGCGAACGTTGAACAGGTTCACGCTATTGCTAAATCCATTAAAGATCGCGAAGGCTTAGACGTTGTATTTATTGATTATTTGCAACTAATGAAAACGAACGAAAAGACAGGAAATCGTGAGCAGGAAATTTCCACAATGTCGCGCAAGTGCAAAATGATCGCTGTTGATTTGAATATCCCGGTTGTTTTGTTGAGCCAACTTAACCGAGGTTTAGAATCCAGGACAAACAAAGAACCTATGCTTTCAGATTTGCGCGAGTCGGGAGCTATTGAACAAGATGCAGATATAGTTTTATTTGTTTATCGTGATGCTGTTTATAATGAATTATCACCAGAAGACGAAGGGAGGATAATAATCGCAAAGCATCGTGAAGGTTCTACGGGATATTGCGAATTTAAACATAATGAGTCGCTGACTAAGTTTTGGGATTATAATTCGGAAACAGGACACGAATCGGCGGCATTTGATTTTATCAAAGAATCTAAAGAATTACCATTTTGAGAAACTGCAACGGACACTACACGACAGGACGCGGGAGATTCAAACAAACTTTCGTTTGCGATCATAACAAATGGAGTTGTGTTCAATTCAAAATGCGAGGCGATAGAAAACCGATTGCTTCAAAAACGCGACCTTGTGAGAATTACAGTAAGATCGAAGGGTGGGTTGATAATTAACAATTATTTAACATTAAAATATTGAATTGCATTGATAATTGATTTAAATTTGTTATATGAAAAAAGCACTATTACTAATAATAACTCTAGTCACTTTGCCTTTTGCGATTATCTGCCTTATGGCTATTGCAGGGCTTGGCTGGATGGATTAACACCTAAACCAATGGAAAAAAATACTGGACTTAAAGATGATTATGGAACACCTATAAAAGATGGAGATACTATTGAGTGGACGTATATTAAACACGGGGTTATGAGTAAAGATAACGATGGAAATGAATATTTCTTAGGTTGTGTAACAGGAGGTGAAATGATAACAAAAGAGTTTAAAGAAATCAAGAAAATAGAATATGAAGTGAGAGGTGATATTGCTGGGTATTTTTTGGATAGACCATGTGGAATTGCAACTACATTTATCAATGATAAACCTAAGTGTAGGGTAGTGGGTTAATGCCACATAACTCGTTTATAAGCAGACAAAAACTAAACAATAAAACAAAATAAGGCTTACAAACCAGGGCTTAAATGTAAAGAATAGCTTAAAAACAATGACTAAACATAGACTAACATGAAAAATAAAGCAGATATAAGAATAATTATAGCTATCACCCTTTGCGTGGTGGTTATTGCGCTAACGATTTTAAGTTATTTGATATGATTACTATAGTAGTATGGTTTAGTTGCGGGGCTGCCTCTGCCGTTGCTGCAAAAATGACAGTAGATAAATACGGAGATACGCATAATGTTATGATTGTAAACAATCCAGTTGATGAAGAGGATGAAGATAACAAGCGATTTTTAAAGGACGTTGAAAAGTGGATAGGCAAAAAGATACTATTAGCCACAAATACAAAGATAGGCACTACATCATGTGTTGACGTTTGGGAGCAAAAAAAATACATGGCTGGTGTGGCCGGTGCGCCCTGTACTATGTTGCTTAAAAAAGGGGCGCGTTATGAGTTCGAAAAGAAACACGATATAGATTATCATGTTTTAGGGTTTACAGCTAACGAGGTAGAAAGGCACGAAAGATTTGTAAAAGGAGAACGCGATAATGTATTACCGATATTGATAGATGCAGGAATAACTAAAGGCCGATGTTTTGAAATATTAAGGGAGAACGGAATAAGGTTGCCCAGGGTTTACAAAATGGGTTATCCAAATGCTAACTGCATAGGATGTGTAAAAAGCAATAGCCCGTCTTATTGGAATTTAGTTCGTGAAACATTCTCTGATATATTTAAGCAACGAGCAGAACAGAGCAGGCGAATAGGAGCAAGGTTAGTGAAATACAAAGGTGAAAGGATATTTTTAGATGAACTACCAGTTAATGCAAGGGGCGGAAAAATTAAAAACCTTGATTGCGGAATATTCTGTGACACATTTTAACATTATACAGAATGACTAAACACAGATTAACACTCGAAGATGATGAGATATGGGTATTGGCTCATATAACCCGACACTTTGCCGACTACATTTGTGGCGATGATAGGCCCGATCACGGATTAGGCATTCTCAAAGGTTACAGAGAAGCAAATATGAAGCATCTCAGAGAAAATGGGGCTTTGTCTTGGGACACTAAACCAAGCCACATAAAATCGTTTATTCGGGCAATGGGCAAGCTAAATAGATTTGACAGGAAATTAAGAAACAGTAAAATAATTAATAGTTAATCGGAAAATAAGCGTTTAACTGGTAAAAAAATAACCGATGAAAGGAAGCAGAGTAGTATTATACGTTTTATTTGGATTGGTATATTATTTATTTTGGAAAATATCATCATTTGAAATGGCTGTAATAATTGCGCTTGGACAAATCATAGGAGAGTTACATTTTAAAAATAAAACCAATGAAAGATAAAAGATACATAGCAGTAAAGGCATCAGAGCCACCAAGAGAAGTGGGGATATATTTTGTAATTGACGAAAACGGAGCTAAATTTTCAGATAGATGGTGCGGTGAATATTGGTACTCTAAAGGAATACACAAACTCAAATACTGGCTCAAAGAACAACCCACAGAGGGAGTGAGTGCTGAATTAGATATTCAAGCAGGATTGCAATCAAGAATAGAAGGCTGGCAACAGCATCATAGGGACAATGGTCTATCTTGGAATGAAATTAGCGAGATGTGCAGGGAACTTTTTGAATATGGTAAATGCTCACATTCAAACAAAGGACAACAAACCGATTCTACTGTCCAAAGTTTGCCTATTGATGTGGAAGGGGTGATTAAAATACTGCATAAGTATAGATATGCAATAGATGACGAAGGTTCAGATTTTTGGCGTGGCGTTGATCTTGAATACGCCGAACAAATCCTCTCCCACTTCACGCCTGTTAAGGTGGAGGAAGACTATTTGAACCTTGAATTACTTGATCTATTTAATAAGTACAAAATTCGAAAGAAGGAAGCTGTAAAATATGTACTTACACTTAGCCAGTTCATGAAGGCTGCAACAGAGTTAATTGCGCATAACGGAAATAATATGGGCTGATTGCCCTAGCAAAATAGTAGAAACTTTAATTTAAAATACAAAGATTATGAAGCGTAGAAACTTTAAAAACAGCTTGGCAATTTGCCTATATTTAGTGTTAGCAACTTTTTTATTTGCCTCATGCGGAGGAAGCACAGATAAAGAAAAATGCTACCAAAGTGTTAGTGATATGTTCCCAGATGCAAAAGTATATAAACCGCATGAAGGTAGCAATACAAAGTTTATTGTGGTAGATAGTTTAAATGTCTACTTAGTTGAAACAATGAGCCTGAGTAGCCCAAAAGTAACTGATGTAACTTTGTATGTGCATGGCAAATAATATTGTGCCTAACTTGTTTATATACCGACAAAAACTAAACAATATAACCAAAAACGAATAAGATGAAAGAAAAGATAATTGAGATATTGAAAAACAATATTGAAAGCTGTAATGAACTAAAAGGATTGGAGCGTGAAAAAGCTGTTTACCAAAGCATATTGAAAACAGTTAGAAAACTCCACTCAGAACCAACTACCGAGGAAAAGCCCACCGATTTATGGGATAAGGTAGAGAAAATTAATGCAGAGAAACGCGAGCAAACAGATAATGAAAATACCGAGGAAAGCAAGGGGGTTGAATACGTATGCGATAACTGTAAACTACATCCATGTAGCGACATTCAAATACAGAAGGGTATGAAATACACAGATTGTAAATTCCATGAAAAGATTATCGAATCCATCACAAAGGATAAAACAGAATAAACTAAAAACAGTACAGCAAAATAAACTAGAAATGAAAATAGGAGATAAATTCAAATATAGACACGGCGGAAAACATGATGATGTAACATTAATAATACTGCACGACCACAAAGAAAATAGACGCTACCTATATAACATTGACTATAAAGTTAGAATAGGGGATGTGGCCTTATTATACTCTGAATATATAGGCAGAGCAACCAAAGACGAAATAAAGAAATACACAAACAAAAACTAAAGACATGAAAAAACGAACGACTAAAAAGATACTAAAATTCGCAGGAATTACCCTTGTGATATGGGATAAAAATTATAGACCAAAATACAGAACAAAATGAAAACAGAACAACAGATTAAACAAATGTTAGTTGAAGGCGTTTATCCTTTCGAACTAAGCGACTACGCCAGGTTTACAATAGAAACGCGAGGATATAAGTTTAAGACGCTGAATGGTCGCGATATTTACAAATGGGAACTATTCGACGCAGGATACACAAATGCAAATTTATTAATCGAAGGGTATTACCCGATAATAGTTTATAAGTATGAAGCATAAAGAATACTTTAACCCGCTGCTCGATGAATTGCGCGAGTTGTTAGAAAAACGATTAGATCAGCTTGACAGGTGGAACTCATTTGAACTATTCTCCCCCTGGGACAAACTGCCCGATGACCTGAAAGAATCTCAAGATGATTACTACTTTCATATTTTATGGCAAAAACCAAAGACAGAAAACAACGTTAGCAGCCCTGAGTTAAGAAGCTATCCGGTCTGGGATATTCATAAAAAGATAGCAAGAACAAAAGAACGACTAGAAAACGAACGAAAGACTTATAAATGAAACCTTCAGAAAGGCATAAGCTACGCAAGCTGTTAAAAGAGAACTTTGATAACGGGATAGATCGAAAACGATTATTCGAGGACCTGGAGAACTTTATAGATCAAAACTTTGATTCTTATTGCGAAGTTCAAACGCGATTAAAGCTATTAGATGAACTAAGCAAAGGACAGCGAAAATACGCTAGCGTTTCAGAATGGGAAAGAAGAGTTGCATCAAGAGCAGAAACAAGAGTAATGGCTAAACTAAGCGCAAAAGGGATATTGAAATAAGAGTATAATACCAAAAAGTATAATACCTAACAGTAAAAACATTTAAAATATAAAGCGTAATCAAAGTAAATTATAATTTACCTTATTTTAGCATGACAGATAAAAGTAATATAAGAAACAGTTCTATACTGAATTACATATAAAACAATCAATATCTATAAAATTATATGCAAAAGCAATGATAATATTTAAAAAAAAGTAAACGATTATTAATCATAAAGTGGGTCTAGTTTACGAAACGTTCTTTCAAAAAGGTATCGAGGCGAAACCGATACGAAGGGAGTCTAAGACTGCTCCCTTATTTTAATTTCCCCTATTAACTATTGACTTTTACAAAAAAATGTATTATATTTGCATTTGTAACTAAAGATTTAGTTTTGAATCTTTCAAATATATTCAAAAATGGCACGAGGCCCGGGGAAAGGAAATACAAATAATCCAGCTGGAAAACCGAAAGGAACAAAGTCCGCTAAAACTAAACAATGGGAAGAACTCGGAGCGAAGATCATTGGTGAAGGTGCTGAACGTTTTATGAAAGTTCTCGATTCGTTAGAAGATGAAGACTTCACGCGGAATTATCTTCAGATATTAGAATACTTCAAACCGAAGCAGCAGAGAACAGAACACACAGGCGAAACGGGTATTTCAATAACATGGAAAGAAAGCAAGGACTACACGCCAGGAGATAATGCTAATATCGCGTGAACCTCACGAACAAACAAACGATTGCACTTGATTATTTAGAAGATCAGGAAACAACAGAGCTGGTCTTTGGTGGTGGAGCTGGTGGCGGCAAATCTGTTCTAGGTACTTACTGGATTATTAAGAACTGTTTAAGATACGATTCATCGCGCTGGTTGATAGGTCGCGCAAAGCTCAAAACGTTGAAAGAAACAACGCTTAAGTCTTTGTTTGAAGTTTTGAAGATACAAGAGATACCAGCCGAAGCGTACAACTACAACGCGCAAACAAACGTAATTACTTTTATCAACGGTTCAGAGATATTCTTAAAGGATTTATTCTACTACCCTTCAGACCCTGATTTCGATGAATTGGGCTCGTTAGAAATCTCAGGCGCATTTATCGACGAAGCTTCACAGGTTACGTTAAAAGCAAAGAACATTGTTAAGTCCAGGATAAGATACAAGCTTGACGACTTCAAACTACTGCCGAAGATGTTAATGACAACGAACCCGACGCATGGATGGATTTACGACGACTTTTATAAACCTTACGTCGAAAATAAGCTACCGACTCATAGAAAGTTCATACAAGCACTATATAGCGATAATAAGCATCTTTCGAAGCACTACGAAAGTGTACTAGATAGTTTAGACCAAACGTCACGAAAACGTCTTAAACTGGGCGACTGGGATTATCTCGACGATCCTTCTGTTCTTGTAGACTTCGACGCTGTTGATGATCTATTCAGAAATGAACACGTAAAGGAGAACAACGACAAAAGACTTTCTGCTGACCTGGCTATGAAAGGGCGCGATAAATTTGTTCTTTGCCTTGACGATGGCGGGGTAATCAGAATCTTAGCCGAAAAGTCAAAGACCGACGGCAAAGAGATAGAATCTATCATTAAGAACTCAATGATTCAATACGGTGTAGCAAGTTCAAAAACAATAGCCGACTCCGACGGGATGGGTAGCTACCTGGAATCTTATATAAACGGAATAAAGGAGTTTCACGGGGGCGGTCGTGCTTTGTCTATCGAATACAACAATCTGAAATCTGAGTGCGCTTTTAAGTTGGCAGAAAAGATAAACAAGCGAGAGTTAAGAATTGTATGCACGCCAGAACAACAAGAAGAAATAAAACGACAAATACTTAATTGTCTGAAGCGAGATAAACTTGATGCTGACGATTCGAAAAAGAAGCTCATTCCAAAAGAGAAGATGAAACAATACTTAGGCAATTCGCCGGACCACTTTGATGCTTTACTCATGTTAATGTTCTTTTACTTGAGAAAGTCGTATTTTTAACGTAAATTTGTAATATGAAAATTAAAGTCTTCTATCACGTTCTAATGATTAAGGAATGGGAAAAGATCGTCAGGGAGCAATTGGCTACCTTAGTTAAGTCTGGACTATACGATGAGTGCGAAAGTGTCTTAATCGGTGCGCTAGGTGCATCTATCGACAAGCTAGAGGAAATCATTGAACCATACGAAAAGATAGATATTGTAAGATTCAGCTATCAGGAAAACAAGTTTGAGTTCTTTACGCTGCAAATTGCGTGGTATTTAGCGCAACGTGAAAACTTCTATGCGGTTTACATTCATACTAAGGGTGTAAGCTTTCCTAAACACGAGGGCGGCAAGTATTGGCGTGATTACATGATGCACTATAACGTATTGAAATGGAAGGAATGCCGCAAACAACTACAGAAAGGCTACGAGACTTGCGGAGTTAAACTACTGGACGGGAACACGCGACCCGCATATAAAGTTCACTATTCAGGTAATTTTTGGTGGGCTAAGTCTTCTTATCTGAAGCGACTCCCTGACCCTTGCTCATTAGATACGAAAGATCGCTATCAAGCTGAGTTTTGGATAGGAATGTCTGACCCGCGCGCTGCTACGTTATGCCAGGACTTTGTTGATTATAACACTAAAGGGAGTTTCTACAAGGGAACGAACTACGTTCATACACTAGCATGGAACTTACCTAGCGAGACAGAAAAGAGTGTTAAGCTATTGTACGAACAAAACGACAACTTTGAACATTATATTGTTGATCTTGGTTTTCCGATTTACAAAGACGAGCGGCCGAAAGACTTAGAAGAAAGTCGAAAGCGCACGAGTGAAATGTATAAGGAGTTAGCAAATAAGTACGCAAGTAAGTACGTAAAGTTTGAAAATATCGGAGTTTCGCAGAACTGGACTCAGATCGCTAAATACCTAGATTTAAAAGACAACGATATTTTAATAGGTGCAGACCCTGACGAACGTCCCTTGCATGAAGGTTGGATTAAGGCAATGAGTGATGTTCTTAGAAACGGACGCTACGGGGTTGTATCTCTTATGATGGTCGATCATTGGGGACCGCTGCAATACGAAAGGCAGCGTAAGTGTGAAGGTCATAATATAATCACTAAAGATCATTCTAACTGGGCATTAATTGGATTAAGTTCTAAGCTTCTCAAGGGACTTGACGAAGTGCCAAGAGTTGAAGAGGCTTCTATCTACGGATGGCTGGAAGATGCTATTCGTAGCAACATGGCTGTTCACGAGCTTCGATCTTGTATCTTGCGAGATTATCACGTTAGACATACTGACTATTCGGAACACAGTGAAGGTTCGTCAAAACTCTTGCGAGAATGGAAAGATTTTATTATCTTGCAAGCAACAAAAAAAGAAGAACAAATAACTTTCGAGGAATTTTTAACTAATAATTATAAGAAATGAGAAAGAAAATTGAAAGAATAAACAGGAACGTCGATAAACTTGATAGAAAAATAAGCGAAAATAATAGATATATTCGAACGCTTGAAGAAAAAGTATGGTATTTAGAACATCCAGCTAAATACAAAATTGGTGATAAGGTTAGTATTGAAATAGAAAACAAACCAACAGAAGTAAAAATATTAGACGTTAAAAGATCAAAGAGAATTGTTGAAAGGATTCTTCATATTTTTGATACTGAACTAGCCTGGGAATATTATTATTCAACAAACGAAGGTGTGAGAACATTTTTCGAACAGGAGATATGCAGTTGATTAGTTTTATCATAGCACTTTTATTATTAATGCTGTTTGTCGAAATGTTCGGCAAGCCGCCAACAGGAAACGAAGTATGAAACAATACACATTAGATCAATTAATGGCACTTGAAAAGTCCCTATTAGATTTAAGTTCTAATCTATTCCACAAAGCGTATGAGTTGCAGAATGAAAATGAAGCAAGATTATTAGGTACTATCGACAGAAATGAATTGCCTAAATTTGTATCTGAATTGCCAGAGGTGAAAGATGCTTGGGATAGATATGAAAAAACAAACAAAACAAACGAAAAGGTAAGATTTAAAATTGGAGAAATGGCTATGGAATTAGTAGACGAAATTGATAAAAACCTGGAAGTATGAAATACATTGCAGTAAACGTAGAAAATCCAGAAGACAACTTTACAATAAACGATGTTGAATATGTTTATTACGAAGGTTTGGCTGTTAGCTTTAGAGCGAAAGACGGAGAATTACTAGCGATGATTCCAGCAGATAAATACGTAATGAAAAATATATGAAAATAGCAATTACAGGCGGTCTAGGGTTCGTGGGTTCGAACATAGCTAAAAGATTCGCGTTAGATCACGAAATAACGGTCATAGACGACTTATCTTTCGGGTCGTTAGAGAATATACCAAAAGATTGCTCGATTCAAATAAAACGCTTCCAGGAAGCAGACTTCGACGAATACGATATTTTGATTCATTGCGCTACTTCGAATATAATCTATGCACAAGATCATCCTATAGAAACGTTCATGAATAACGCAAACGACACGATTCAATTATTCGAACGTTTCAAAGGATATATCATTTACACTTCGACTGCTTCGGTTTACGGTGACGCTCAAAATCTGCCGACAAAAGAATCCGACGACATTAAAGTTTCAAACGCTTATGACGCTTCAAAACGTTGCGCTGAGAAGTTCTTGCAGCTTAGAGGAAATTATACAACCTTAAGACTATCGAATGTCTACGGCCCTGGGCAATTAGCTTCAAATCCTTATTGCGGTGTTATTGGGCGATTCATTGAAGATATTGCAAACGATAAGCAAATAACGATCTTTGATGACGGAATGCAGACGCGAGACTTTACTTACATTGACGACGTTGTTAATGCTGTTGCGCTTTGTTTAGATACGAACTTTGATGCTGAGATAAACATTTCAGGAGGTGAAGAAACAAGCGTAGAACAGTTAAGTCATTATTTGCATTACCTGTTAGACAAGCCTATTTGCGCTAAGTATGTCGGTGGTCGTTCGATTGATTCTATTCAACGTCGTTGGCTTGATTGTACAAATGCGGAGTTATTACTTGGCTGGCGACCTTTAACGACGTTAAAAGAAGGGCTTAAACAAACGATCAATGAAAGCAAAGCACTGTAAATGCGGGAAATTGGTATATCTGGACTTCAACACAAAGCTAAACGTTGTTTGTTGGGAGTGTCAGCAATTACAGATGCGTTCTGTATAAACTTAACATTAACTTAACATTAGATACTTGACTCGTATCACTTTTAATGCGTATATTTGAGTAAACATTAAAACAAACGCTATGAAAACTACAACGAACAACATCACAATTGAAGAAGTAAACTACTTTGGAAACGGAAACGCTAAGTGTCTCTACAGAAAAAACGGAAAACTTCAGTTAGCTCGTATTTACATAGATTTCTTTAATAGAAAAGTTTACATGAGCAACGAACAAGATTCATCTTGCAAAGTTTTAAAAGGTTTTCCAGAAGCTATAAACGAATACGCTACTCAAATAGATTTTTACTTTAACTAAAACACCGCCCCTTCGGGGGCCTTAATTATGCAAACCTGGCAATTAGAAGTATTAGGAGAAGTGCCAAAAGGAACAACGATAAAAGAATTATTAAAAACAGTAGTTTTCTTTTCATAGTTAGTTTTAGGGTTAGAGCCTCGCAGAAATGCGGGGCTTTTTTTGTCTCGTTTTTTAGCTAATAAACTGGACGTTTTCACAATTTGCGAATTACAATTTGAAACTAAAAACGCTACTTCACTAACAAATTGAAGTAAGTTTTGCGAAAAAACTTGACATTTGTAATTAAATGTATTATATTTGCAATAATGTTTGCAGACATTAAACAATTTAATTATGGATGTACTAGAATTTAGTTGCACAGATGGACTAGATCAGCCTAGTAAGCCAGCTTGTACGACCGACTACGGTGAAGCGATAGTTGCCTTTGCTTTGATGAAAGAAGGCGGAACATTCTCCGTAGCTGCTTCAGATGGCCCGACAGCAGCAGAGTTTGAAACTGCTATTACTGCCGGGGAAGTCACGTTTATAACAGGTATTTCTAACGGTCACAGAATCGAACAGGGAGCTACTGAGTTAAGCGGTGATGATACCATAACAGGCGGTTCAGAACGTTACGATGTTCAGTATCGTATTGAAGGACGTATTAAGCTGATAGACGAGTCAATCAAACGCGCTACAGAAAAGTTCGATAAGTTCTCAACGCTTCGCGCTTGGGCATTTACGAATAAAGATTACTGTTACGGCGGGCCTGAAGGCTATAAGGTTTCTCCCTCGTTCGGTGAAGTGATTCACGAAGGACGCGGACAACCGCCTTATATACCGTTCATGCTTGATTATACTGCTATTGGTGCTGATTATGCTGTCCAGGATTCAGATTTCTCAGATTTAAGTAATTAAGAATGATCTTAACAGACGAACAATTACTTCAGATTATGAAAGAGCCTCGCAACGGTAAAGCTATCGTTGCAGGTTCTTATTTGCAAAACAAGCACAAAGTTCATATTACTGGAGAAGGGTACGAAAAGGAAGTCAAACAAGTTGAAGGCTACGAAGCGGATTCTGAATACAATATCAGAAAACAAATCGCGCAACCGTCAACGATACAAATAACGTCGATCATTTTAGACAACCTGAATCGTTGGACTTCTGCTCAAGGGACTGTTAAGAAAGTGGACTTCAAAGACAAAAACAAAAACGACGAATTTCAAGAGATACTATCTCAGGTTTGGCATGGCGATTCTTTAGAGAAGTTCATCACTACTTTTTACCGCGACGCGATTTATACAGAGTTTAACGGGTTTATTCTTGTAACTAAGCCGAAGGTTATTGACGCTAATTTTATCGAAAAGGAAGGCGTTATTGTACCTAGAAAATCAGAAGCGTTAGACCCTTATCTTATTTTCGTTTCGAACTCAGACGTTCACGACTTTCTCTTGACAGGCGACAAAGTAGAATATATTGTCATTAACCTGGGCGATGACTATTACAGGTTTATAGACGATGCTCAGGATATTGTGTTCAAGTGGCGTAAAGACAAACAAAAGATCGTAGAATCAGAAGGCATAGCAAACGAATTAGGCTTTGTTCCTGCTATTAAAGTATCACAACTAAACAAACAGCTATTAAGCGATCAGGTAAAAACTAGCCCGATAGATCATATTATTCCGGCGTTAGATCGTTACTTTTCTGCTGATGCTGATCTTAGAATGCAGTTTAT
>Ga0272440_1000599_pt1 | contig 30377 bp, 29 predicted proteins | sample SSMMMBAug17_FD_192440 | JGI IMG/M metagenome (GOLD analysis project Ga0272440, IMG submission 192440) | Marine sediment archaeal communities from Little Sippewissett salt marsh, Falmouth, MA, United States - SSM-MMB-Aug17 | ecosystem: Environmental > Aquatic > Marine > Wetlands > Sediment ... | reverse complement strand
ATTTTCATCAATTTTGAAATAAATAAACAGTTAATTAATAATTAGCTTTTGGGTATTGAGGGCGCTTTAGCGTCCTTTCTCAATTCAGCGTTGGGCTTTAGCCCTACGCTGTTCTTGCAATTGCCGAAATCGAGCATTCCTTGTATGAAATTCACTTCCCCTAAACTGTACATACGCCCGAATTCAGTCTTTATTGGTTATTACTTCTGTCGTTACATCTGCCTTAATTACCATTGCCATAAGGCCGCAAAATGATATCTTTGTTCACCATCACATTGAATGGAAAGCCTGGTCGGATTTCCAATGTAGGGGGGACATTCATATGACGAGAAACAATTTTTTGACCTGCCCGATTGATATCAATACTGGCATCAGCGGCCAATTCTTGTGCCAAAGTGGGATCATTGTCACGAACTTCACCAGCCACCCGACGCGTGCCCACACTGAGAAAGGTGCTCATTAAAATAGCCCCTGCAATTTTCATATAATGGTTGTTCACTTTATCTTTCAATCCAGAATATCCCATTGTGTCTACGCCCGGCATATTATCCAGTACAATTGTAGCACCATCCGGCATGATCAAACGGCTCCAGACCAACATCACTTTATCCTGGCCCCAGGACACCATATTATCATAGGATCCCAGGAGTTTTGTTCCCTGAGGAACCAACAAATATCGTCCATGGACAGTATCAAAAACATTTTCACGAATTTGGGCAATGATATGTCCGGGTAAATCTGAATTTATACCCGATATTAAAACAGCCGGCAAAACAGTGCCAGCCATGATCTGATAGGGAGAAACCGGATCCTGAATGCGTTGATTCAGGTAAATTGCACCTTCATTTGATTGCGCCTGCTCTTGAAAAAAAGCCTTTTTTGTTTGCTGATTAATCCTTGTTTCAGAGGTCTCGCGCCCGGGATAAACACGATCAATGAGATCATTGATCATGGCCTGTTTTTCCAATCCTGGATTGGATGTTTGAACCATATTTTCAGGCTGTTTTGTCTTTTTTTTGTCTTGTCCGGTTCCAAAAAACAATATCTGTGACTGGCGCGCCTGTTCCATTTGAATCTCTTTTGGACTTCGATGCTGATACGTGGCCCCAGGGCGGATATCTTCGCCCTTTGCTGATGGCAAATATGCCTGGGTCGAATATTTCTTTTGTGGGGGCGATTGCTGCCTTTCTGGTTGACTTATGACTGGCTGGTTTTGTTGTTTAAAAAAGGAATTCTTGTCAGGTGGTGCTGGTGGGGGTGATTTTTCTTCTTGTGAGGCCTTTGATAGATCATTCACTCTTTCTGGTTTCATTTTACTGTAGTCATCTGGCAATTCATCAATTTCCTTAACATTTGTTTTTTTATGCGAGATATGTGCTGTCGGGGTCTGGCTTACAGATCGACTCTCGGATGCTTTTTTATCAGCCAATGTCATTAAGTAAAGAATGATCAAGACGAGCATGCATATAAACAACACAATACTGATAACCATTCTTTTATCGATTTTTTGGACACCTGAAGGTTTGGGTGAAATATTTTCTATCATAAGATTTATCAATACTTATTATTAATGATATAAACTTTTCGTGTTTTTTTTTGACCGATCTGGAGCAAGGCTTTGTAGAAAATCCGGTCAACAATATAGAAATTATTTTTAAACCGATAGTTTACAATCTGAGGTTTATCTTCATGACTGATAACAAAAAGGGGCGGCAGCTCACCAACCGAAATACGATCAGGAAACTGAATATATGTCTTTTTGGCATCATCAAACACTCGTATGGGTTTCCATCGTGCTTTTCCATCAATTGTATATTGAAAATTCAAGTTTTTCACATCAACGTTCACCTGATAGTTTTCATCATCCATATCTTGATTGGCAATAAATTCTTGTGTAGAAGCCAATGAATCCTTTGGGTAACGCCAGGAAATACCCGCCTGGGCCTGATTTTTATTCTTTGAGCTATGAATCTGAAGGTGATACACCCGGCGGCTGGTTGTCACCACCAGGTTGGTATGAAGTCCATCTGTGACTGGTTTTAAAAGAATATGAACCCTTTTTTTATTACCAGAACCACTGGAGGTGACAGCAATGATCCATCGAACAGTGTCTCCGGCGGCAGGGGATTCAGTGAGTTTTTCTCCAGGTTGGAGCATGATATCTGTAATATGCAATGGTGAGCAATATACTTGATATAATGCACCTTCAATATAATTATACACAGTAACTGCATTGATCCAGCTATCTTCAGTTGGTCGCAGTGCCGCACGTTTATTGGCAGTTTCGATAATCCTGAAAGGCGATATCACTTTTCCTGTTTTGTGATTTTTTTGGGCTTGTTGCGGCCTTTGTTTTGTTGGCTCTGGCATTGCCTGTTGGGGAATTGGCAGATGGTCCCTCTGATTGGCGTCATCCGGTTGAATTCGGGTTGCCGGAAAAACATATTCTTTTTTTTGGCCAAATAAACATCCTGTAAGTAACAGGATACATAAAATGGTATTGATAATTCTCAGTACTTTCTTGCTCATGTAATAATCTTCCAGTTTATTTTAAGTTTTTAGAAATATTAAAAAAATCAATATACAATCCCAATGGATTTGTTTGAAGCACAGATTCATCTCTGGGGGTTGAAAAGGTAATAGAAAAAATACCAGTATATTGATTCTGTTCAATCATTCCCCCATTTTTTGAAAAGGTTTGCTCAATCCATTGAACCTGATAGCTGATTTCGCTCATTTTAACCACATTGGAAATTTCTACAGAGATAACACACTCCTTTTGCTTAGTAAAGGGATCATATTGTCTGGCATATTCGTTCAAAAGATTGCGCCCTTTTGAAGTGACAAAATTATATGCATTCAAAAAATGTTTTTTTAATAAAACAGGATCCGCTGGAATGCTTCTAATTTCGGTCACAAAAAGGCTGAGAAAATATTTAATAGTTTCAAGTTTCGGTTGATAATCCACTTGTTCTGCTTTTCCCACAAGGCGAACACTACCCGATGCATCCACTTCAACAATATAAGGAATAATTTTCGATTGATTGGCCAGATAAATCATTCCCAACACAGTCACACATAACACAAAAATTGTTGCAAAAAAAGCCAGCCGCCAATGGTATGCTTGAACGCGCGCATTGCCAATAAGGTCATCAAACTCTTGTTTGGCGCGTTGATAAGGAGTTTGGGGATGACCTTCGGGAGCAAAAGTTAGTTTTTCTGTTTGATTCATTGTGTTTCCTTTAGGAATACTCTCAAAATAAGTTCCCCATTATTGATATTGTTCACTTTAAGGTAAATGTAATGCTAAGACGTAGCATGCTACGTCTTTACAGGGCATTACCTCCTGATTAACGATCCCCCTGCACTCACAGCCTGTCTCACTGCCGCAACACCTTGACTACGAACTGCCGAGGCTCCCTTTACAGCAGTCGCTGTCGAGGATCCTAATGCACCATACAAGGCACCAACAGACAAATTGGGCGTACCACCCGATATGAGTGATGATGCTAACGAAGGCGCATGCCAGCATAAATACGAAATAGCACCTGAACCCAATACCATTGAAAAAAGCTGATGATAGGTTGGGTCATCAGGGATTGCCAATGACTTTAAAGTGTTATAGGATATACTGATAATAAACCCCAGCACCATAAATTTGATCCCCAAACCAAAAGTGCCATTGATCGCTTTTTGCGCCAAAAAAGCGGTGGGTTTGAATAGTGCAAAGGGAATCAATATCACGCTGCATACTGTAAATAAATAAAATTCAATAATGGTAATAAAAATATTCCAACCAATAACAAAATAGCTAAATAGAATAATCATGCCACAGAAAGCAAAAATAATCGAATCTACCGGGCTTGTAAACCCGCTCCAGAAACCACCGGTGTTTTTAAAAATAGGGTAAGTGGCAGAAAAACCAAACCCCACGATAGTGGATGGATCAAACAGGTTGGCAACGCTAATTGTTCTTCCGCCTGCGACCATGCCCAATTCACCTAAAGAGCTGATAATGGCCTTGGATATTTCATGAGCATTGCTGATAATCCACAAAAAAACACCAATGGATGTTATCTTTTGAATGGCTGTAATAGATATATTGCCGCTGCCCAATGCCCAAAAAATACCTAACAGGACAATCTCAATGATAATAAAGAAATTCATCAAATATAAGGCTTCAGGCAAAAGCGCAGTATACCCCAAAGTAGCGACTTCAGTGAAACGTGTCAACATTTCTGTCAGGATTCCGGAATTCATTGGGCTATGGCATTTCCATTGATGGTTTTATTGTTGATTGACGTTTAAAATCAGACATCAGATATTCATGCCGCAACTCTTGAATATGTTCTTTGGATTGCATCTCATTGAGTACCGATGAATCAATACTGCCGCGTGAAACCATTAACTGCTGAAGTCGCATGGACTGTTTAATTTGTTGGGCCAATAATTCATTATTTACTTGCAATGCTTCCATGGTGCCTACAGCATTTCTGGATCGATCCAAAGCTGCATTGACATCGGCAATGTCCATTTCAATATTATCAATACATTCTTCCTGAATATCCATTGCTGTTTTATTGTTTTGTTCAATCTGAAACAGCAACTGTTTTTGATTTTTTTCTAAAGATGTGCCACTAACTGGTTGCTCTTTATTTCTCATAAATTCATCGTAGGTATGATTCATATTGTTCATACCATATCCAATTCCTTGTGATGTATAACACATCTGGTTCAGTTTTTGGACTGTTGATAGATTTGGATCTCTCAATACAATATTCAAACGTTTGAGATTTTTAACCATGTACTCAATCTGTCGAATTTGATTGTCAATTTTTTGGCTATCATTTGCCAATTGACGTGACTGGTTGGCCAGTGATTGCATACTTTTAAGATCCAGTTCAAATACAGACAGTGTGTTCTGTACATTTTGAGCCAGATTGGCGATATCCATTACCGGAAGATTCGCAATGGCCGCCTGGGATGGAATCAGTACAATCAATAAAGCCAACAGGTTTTGTTTGAAGTACATAATACCTCCTTATGGTTAAATTAAAAGATATGGAAAGGAATTTTCATTTTCAAACAGATGATACTTTGCTTTAAAATATTCTTCAAGATTTTTTTTGGCGGCCAGGGCTGAAATTATAAAAAAATACTCAATTCCCTCAATACCCTCATTGTATTTCATTCTCGAACAAAGTTCATTAAGTTCGGGGTATAACCAAACTGGGCTAAATAGTTCTTTATAATAATTATCTATTTAACATATACGAAAGGTGTGCTATTAGAATTGGATAAGTTCTTAGCCCTGAATGGGCGTTACATACCAGCCCAGGGCAACGCCCTGGGTTAAAGATTGATCAGAATCTTAGCCCTGAAAGGGCGACACATAAAACATAGATGTAACGCCCTTTCAGGGCTAAGAAAACTTTATGCACCATTACCCAGGGCGTTGCCCTGGGCTGGTATGTAACGCCCTTTCAGGGCTAAGAAGTCAGTCTCCCACAGCATGTTAAATAATTAACTACGATTTACCCGAAAATTTATGATCGCTTACTTAATGAGGGATCAATAATATTTAAAAGAATGAATGACCGGTATATTATGAAAGGTATTGCTAAATATTTTAAACCAGGCGACATTGAATCTCTTTTTTACTTTTATCTTTTCTTTGTTTGCCTGTCAGAAGTTTTTGTCATATTCTTGTTTAAAAAAATGTCACATCAAACACATACCCCTTTTAATTATGGGTTATGCTTTTTGGTTTTATTAATTGTTCCACTTGTTGAAACGTTTTTATTGGGGCTTCTGATAGAATCTTTTAACTTTATCTTTTTTCAAAATGAATGTTCCCAACAGAAAAATTTTATTTCTTATGTGTTAAAATTGAACCCCATTCCTTTTATTGGATTTGTGTTATTCTTTATTTATATCGTGATGAACAGTGATGAAATATATGCATATTTGGTGGATTCAGATGTATTATTATGTAAACTGTTTATTGCTTTTTTTATTACCTTACTGGTTGGTCTTTTAATGCTTTTTATTTTAAAATTGTTTTTAACCTATAAGCTCAAATTAAAAGCAATGAATTATCAGTGCGAACTTAAAAAGTTGGAATCAGAGACGCTTAGGAATGCTCTGAAAATAACATACTCATTTTTCTTGATCGTTCAAAAAAAATAAGGTCGTGTAGAGACGTAGCATGCTACGTCTCTACAGTACAATTACCTCAAAACGAACAATATCAATAATGGGGAAGTTATTTTCAGAGAACTCCTTAGGAACTATCCTCAGGTAGATTTTAATCAATAATCCAAAAATAGGGCGCGTTTGAAATGCGCCCATCCAAAGAAAACAATAATGGATGATGACGTATTTAAACATAGACAATTGAAAATTAACCCATCAATTATTTTTAGAATCATATTAATCGGTTTATTCCTGGGTGAGATCTTTATTTTTTTTTATTTCTTTTTATCACAGGATTTTTCATGGAAAACATGGAAAAGCTATGTTTTTGTGGCAGTACTTTTGCCTGTAATGATCATTTTTGTTACAGGTATAATTGTGCAAAGCTTTCATCGATTTTTCTACAATGAAACAAAGAAAACGCCATCCAATACTGAAAACGAATTTAAGCCTGATCATAGCAATTTGTTTTCACAAATCCCATTTTTGCTCAAGCTTTTATTATTAATAATCGCAATAGTCATCTGTTATTGTTTGAACAATATTGTCTTTGGGACAATTGTAGCTGTAAATTTTTTCGTATATATTCTTTTTGCAAGCTGTCTATTATTGATTCTAATGTTTATGATTTATATTGCTGTTTGTATGATTTATAATTATAAAATGGACATTAAAAAATTGGAATTATATTATTTAAGTAAGCATACCAGCACAACAAAATTGGATAAGGCCCCAGTTTTCAAAGATATCGCCCCTATCGAAGCTAAGAAATAACTCCTTGGTATTGTAAAATGTTATGCTTGATGGCGGTAACCGGACAAAAACCAGTATCCTGTTATGTAGATAAATTTTTTTTTAAGTAATTCATATCATCAAAATAGGATATATTCATTATCTATTAATAATTGTTGCAATTTTATCAATCCCTGCGCATAAAAAAATATTGACAGAACAACTTCGTCTGAATTATCAATCATAAATTCATAGAAAAACTACCCCATTGCAAAATGGAGATTAAGGAGTTTCGACATGCCTCATAAAACACAATCATTTGCGCTATTGCTCGCTGGCGGAAGCGGTACTCGATTGTGGCCAGTATCCAGGGATTTATATCCAAAACAATTGGTCAGACTCATCAATAATCGGTCATTGATTCAACATACAGCTATTCGATTGTCAAAAGCCTTTAGCACTCAAAAAATGCGGATTGTCTGTGGCAAAAAGCATGTTCAGGATATCTGTCAAGAAATTAAAGAAATAGATCTGTTTCATGACCATTTGATCATTGATGAACCCTGTGGTCGAAATACTGCTCCGGCAATTCTTTTGGGCGCATTGCAAATCTATGAATCAAATCCCAACGCGGTCATATTTGTTTTTCCTGCGGACCATGTCATTGATCGTATGCAACAATTTTATGAAAAAATCGATATGGCGGATCAACTGGCATCAGATGGCCATATTGTTACTTTTGGTATTGCGCCAGAATATCCTGAAACTGGCTATGGTTATATTGAAGCGGACACTGAAAAAATCGGTCATGGATTTAGAATTAAACGATTTGTTGAAAAACCAGATACCCCAACTGCTGAAAAATATTTGAATGCTGGTAATTTTTACTGGAATGCTGGTATGTTTGCATTTAAAGCCAATGTCCTTATTGAAGCCTTTAGAACCTTAGTACCGACTATGCTCAAGGACCTTCAAGATATGATTTCAAATGATCAACTGCACATTGATCGCTATCAAAATCTGGAAAATATTTCCTTTGATTATGCTGTTATGGAAAAAACCGATTCCGGTGTTGTTTTGCCTGCCGATTTTCAATGGAGTGACATTGGTTCATGGAAAGCCTTGTATGATTACCTGCCAAAAGATTCTCAACACAATGTTGTTATTGGAAAACAAGATAATTTTATCATGCAAAATTCCCAAAACTGCCTGGCAATGGGAGATGAGCGATTGATTGTTGTCAATCAACTGAAAAATATTGCCCTTATAGATACCCCGGATGCACTGTTTTTATCAGATCTGGACCACAGCCGAGATGCCAAAGATACAGTGTCATTTCTAAAAAAACAGAACCGAAAAGAATATCAAGGCCATCTCATTCAACGCACCGAATGGGGCCATGTAACTGTTTTAGATGAACAATCCGATTGTGTAATTAGCAAATACACGATTTTTTCTGAATCAACAATTCCAGAATACCAAAATATGCTTCAATTGAATCAATGGCATGTTATTAGAGGATATGGGGAGATTTTTATTGATCAAGAACCTGTGCCAATTCATGCAGGTGAACATATCACTATTGAAAGTGGCATGCGGGTCTCTTTTGAGAACATGTCAAAGGACGACCTTGTTTTTATAGAAATCTCAACCCTTCTTCAGTCTGTTTCTGGGGAAGAATTGATTTTTGAATGAAAAGCCATTTTTCACAAGCTGATCGCACATTCTTGCATTACTGTTCTAACAATACTGATTTGCAGGTGTTGTTTCATCCCTTTCATTCTTCCTGGGTAATTGCAAATCCAACAGCGACTCAAATCATTAAGCAAATAGCTGCTCACAAAACAATTGAACAAATTGCACAGGGACTTGCTAAAGATTACGAAATTGATCGTCATCAAGCCTTACATGATGTTCAATCTGTCAAACAAACCATAGACAAGAATTTATTTGACCTCAATGATCTGTTCGCACCAAAACAGCGCACACCTGAGCTCAAATCATTGTTTATTCATATTACACGCCGATGTAATCTTCATTGTCCGCATTGCTATATTGCCTCAACAGATCACATGCGTGATCTGTCTGTTTCTACAATCCATCATTTGATTGAAACATTAATTAGCCAGGGTGGGACTGGCGTTACAATCAGTGGTGGAGAACCACTGATTCATCCGGATATTAAATGCATCTTGTCTCATGCTGCTGAAAAACTGACAGTTCGACTTCTGACCAATGGCACAATGATTGATAAACATATGGCAGCATTTTTGGCAGATCAGGGCATATATGTTCAGATCAGTCTTGATGGTTCATCTGCCCGAATTCATGACGCCATCCGGGGTGATGGTGCTTTTGATCGGGTCATGGATGCAATCCATCTATTACAAGAACAGGGTGCTGGAGATCGATTGAACTTATGCACAACTTTAATGCAGCAAAACGCCGATGACTGGCGCAACATAATACATTTTGCTGAAAAGACTCAAATACCATTGTTACGTTTTTTGCATTTGCGAACAGTTGGGCGTGCATACAATCACCCCAAAGCCTATCCATTGAAAGATTTTGAATATGAACAATTCATTGCACATATAAACCAGATACAGCAAAACAGTAAACAATCAGTTGAATTAACGTGTGGCATGAGTGGATTGCTGCTGAAAATGCCGGATACATTCAAATCAGATGATATCTGGTGTCCGGTGGGCCGGATGATGGTTATTGATACCAATGGCAATGTCTATCCATGTGTATTAATGATGAGAGATGCTTACTATTTGGGAAATATCTTTCAAACATCTTTGATAGAAATGATTCAATCCAGGCAAATGCATGATATCTGTCATATCCTGTCCCATCGGCGGTTTATGATACAAAAGTGCCAGGAATGCGCCTTTCGCAATTTATGCCAGGCCGGTTGTATGGGACAAGCTCTGGATCATTGTAACAGCCTGATGGAAACAGATCTGTTTTGCAAATACAGACAAAAGGCTTATGCTACTGCTTTTGATCGATTGTTATATTTGGATGAGACGGGTCAGATAGCATCGTCAAAGCAGTCAGGGACAGAAATTGAATGAAAACGATACCCAACAAAAAAATTCCTGAAGCAATGATCCGCTTATGGCAGCGGAGAGGAAAAATGCTTTGCCTTAAAATTGATGGTCATAGCATGCGCCCCAGTTTTCAAAGGGGGGATCAGGTGGAATTGGTGATTGCGGAAATTGATATTCATCACTTAAAAACAGGCGATATCATAGCATTTCTACAAGATGGTATGATTATCGTGCATCGGTATATCAAAAAAAAGAAAGTAGGTAAGCAGTGGCAAATATGCCAGCGTGGGGATCACCTGCGTGGATTTCGATGGATAAATGCCCAGCAGATCATTGGAACAGCCACAGCCATTCATCGCAATGGACGACGCATTGATTTTGGATGTTGGTATCATACCATTTGGAATCGATTTTTAGGCTATTTGAGCTGGCTTTGGATTTTGGGTTTGGAAACCCGATGATGTTTTATACTGCAAAGAGGCGTTTGGCTAAATCTTTATCTATTTCTCTTTTACCATTTTCAATTTCAAAGAAGTGAAATACAAATGTAATTGTTAACGTATTCCTTACAGAACGTAAAACTCTTTTTTATATTTGACATGGGAACATTTTTTATTTAATCAATACCCATAAATAAAAATCTAAAAAGAAAAATTCAATGAACAATTCAAATGTAAAAGAAGATGATGTATTGTATAAAACAATCCAAAACAAATGTTAATTTTAATTTAAGGAGTAAATTATGAAAAAATGGAAATGTAAAGTCTGTGGCTATGTTCATACAGGTGAGAATCCACCTGATAATTGCCCAGTTTGTGGTGCATCCAAAGAACAATTTATCGAGGTTGTGGATCAAGCAGCCCAAGATACAGAGATTCAATGGCAATGCACAGTTTGTAAATACATTCACAAAGGTGCTGAACCACCGGAAACATGTCCTGTGTGTGGCGCTGATCAATCAAAGTTCATTCGTTTTGATCCGGCTCAGGCAACCCAATCTCAAAAAGAGCCAGAATCGCTATCACAACCTGATATTGAAATGGATTCTTTTGCGGCAAAAGTGTATCAGATAATATCTAATCATGTGGTTGCCCATCATTTGCACCCAATCAGTGTTCATATTCCCAATGGGGTTATTCCTTTAGCAGTCATTTTTGTTCTATTGTCGTCAATGTTTGGATCAGGTAGTGTAGGGCTGGCAGCGTTTTATAATACAATCTTTGTCGCATTGGCCATGCCCATTGTTTTGTTTACAGGGGTTGTTGAATGGAAACAACGATATGGTGGCACATACACCAACCTGTTTGTCACAAAAATAACCTGCGGCGGTGTTGTTTTTGCATTATCAATCATTCTGTCTCTTTGGGGCATTTTTGATCAGAGTATCACCACTGGTGAACTATCATGGTTTTATATCATCTTATATTTTATCATGCTTGCAGCCGCTGGTATTGCAGGACATCTGGGGGGGAAACTCGTCTTTAAGGAATAGTCATTATGAAGCATTCTATTGATCAGTTTTCCAATTGTCGTATTCTTGTCATTGGCGATTGCATGATTGACGAATACGTTTGGGGTACTGTTGAACGTATTTCACCTGAAGCACCTGTTCCGGTTGTTGCTGTCAAACATGACAATGCAACTCTCGGTGGTGCGGGGAATGTAGTCAACAACCTGGCAGCTTTGAAAGCTGATGTTACCATTATTGGGACTTATGGCTTAGGTGAAAATGGCAGGCGGATGAAACAGATGTTTGAAGATGTTGGCGCAAATACTGATGGCCTGACACAGGACAAAACACGTGCAACAACAATCAAAACACGAATTATGGCTTCAGAACAACATGTTCTGCGTATTGATAGAGAAACTGTCCATCCGATTAGCAGTTCTATGGTGGAAACGATTGCCCTAAATATCTCCCGATGTATTGATTCAATGCACCTGATCATTATTTCTGATTATGGCAAAGGATTATTGACACCCATCATGCTTCAAAAAATCATGAAAGTAGCATCAGCACATCATAAAACAGTTCTTGTGGATCCCAAAGGATATAACTATGAAAAATACAGTGGGGCAAGTCTGATTACACCCAATAGAAAGGAAGCTGCTCAGGCAGCCAATATGGACATTAATGATATGTCCTCATTGATTTGTGCCGGACACAGTATAATGGAAAATATTGGGCTACCCAGAATTCTCATCACCTGTGGCAAGGATGGTATGGTCTTATTTGAACCTGATACGCCGCCCTATCATATTGAAACCTGTGCCAAACAGGTATTTGATGTTTCTGGTGCTGGTGACACTGTTGTTTCTGTAATGGGGCTTGCATTGGCTGCTGGTGCCAGCTATCGAGAAGCTGCAACCCTTGCCAATGCAGCTGCCGGTATTGTTGTGGGTAAAGTTGGCACTGCAACTATTTCTCAAGAGGAACTGATGGATGCCATTCCATGAATTATTTAAAAGCACATAATGATCGTGTTGATTTACATGTACTTGTCCAGCCCCGATCATCTATGAACAAAATGGTCGGTATTGTTGACAATCGGTTGAAAATAAAACTGAAAGCACCGCCAGTTGATGGCGCTGCCAATAAAATGTGCATTCAATTTCTGGCAAAAGCATTGCATGTGCCAAAATCTCATATTGGCATGGTGTCAGGTCAACGCAGCCGAAAAAAGACATTTCAGGTGGCTGGTGATCCTGTTGAAATAACACAATGTATTAAGCGATTGATCCAATGAACATAACAAAAGTGTCTATTCATGGTGGACATAGTGGAGAGTTTTGCTTTCATGCAAAAGATACCCTTGAAACGATTGTTAAGGCATATATTCAAAAAGGGTTTCAATGGGTAGGAATAACCGAGCATATCCCCCCACCAAACGATGCATTGCGGTATCCGGACGAAATTGATGCCAATCTGGACTATGATTATTTAACGCATCAATTTTCAAAATATATGATAAAAGCCAGAGCCTTGCAAAAAAAATATCAGGATGATATTCGACTATTCATTGGCTTTGAGTCTGAAGCCTATTCAGGGTATATTGCTCATGTAAAGTCATTGATTGATGAATATCAGCCTGATTACGTGGTCGGCTCGGTACATCATGTAGATGATATTAATTTTGATTACTCCCCAGAACTCTACCAGCAAGCCATTGATCATGCTGGAGGGATCATTCCCCTGTATGAACGCTATTTTGATATCCAGTTTGAAATGATCCAAAAAATTTCACCAAAAGTAATTGGACATTTTGATGTCATTCGGCTATATGATCCTTTATACCGGAAACACATGGCAGCCCCGACCATTGCAAAGCGGATTCATCGAAATTTAGCCCTCATTAGTTCAAAACAATTGATACTTGATTTTAATCTCAGGGCTTTGATAAAAGGGGCAGATGAACCTTATATCACTTTCAGTATTTTGGAAAAAGCCCAAAAAATGGGAATCGCCATTGTGCCTGGTGATGACTCTCATAGCCTGGATACTGTGGGCTTGAATATTGAAAAAGGAATAGATTTGTTGCAAGAATTTAAGGGGCATACGCACTGGCAATTGCCAGCTGAAATATAAAGATAATGTCTCAAATTGAAAGGAAAAAATTATGAAAATCATCCAAAGCATTCTCGCAATGACAATGTTATTGATTGCAGTGGGATGTGGGTCTTCATTTGAAAACCCTGTGGAACGTATCAAACACCAGTTAAAAGATGTCCCCACATTTTCAATCATTCTCGAAGACATGAAACAAGATGGCAATGTGTTCACCCATTATTTTCACAAGTACAAGGTTGTCCAACTGGATAAATCCTGGGTGACTGATTGGGAAAAAGTTTCTGATTCGTTTTATCGTCAAAACGCCAATTTTTTGGGGATGACTCTGGCCGCCAGAAAAGAAGGTCAGTATAGCGATCATGTCGCGCCACCTGGCTATGCGTATGTTGGTGATCCCAAATATGGTCAATGGAAACAGGACTCCAGTGGTGGTTCCTTTTGGGAATTTTATGGCAAATATCGCATGTTTACCGATGTTCTTGGCTTTTTTACCGGGCCAATTTACGATCGCGACTATGATGATTATCATAGATATCGCCAAAGACGACAACCCTTCTTTGGCCGAAATAATCAGTATGGAACAAAAGGGTCATACACCAAAAATCACAACCCGACATTTTTTGAACGTCGGGCGAGTCGTGAACAAAAGAAAAGTACTTCCTTTTCCAATAGAGTCTCCAAACGATTCGGTCAAAGTAAAATTGGAAGAACACGAAGTGGCTATCGTTCCAGAAGTATGGGGTATGGTAAATAATTATTTTCAAAGGAGGATTTGTCCATGATTCTTGACAAAATATTGACATCCTGTATACTAATAATCTTTTTTTATTTGATATTTTTTATCGGCAAAAAGGTCCATGATCTCATTCATCGGTCCTATGATTTAAATGACGAGTTGGTGGAAAAAGATAATCCTGCATTGGCCCTTTCTGTTGCGGGGTATTATGCAGGACTGGTTTTTGCACTGGGTGGTTGTATTGTAGGTCCCAGTCATGGTATCATTGCCGATTTAATAGATCTGGTTGTGTATGGTTTTTGCGCCATTGTTTTAATAAACCTTTCATGGTTTGTTTGTGATCGCTTGATTTTAAGACAATTTCATGTAATTGATGAACTGATTCGTGATCAAAACCAGGGAACTGGTGCTGTTACATGTGGTGTGAGCATTGCCTCGGGCCTGATCATTTTTGGTGCAATCTCTGGTGAAGGTGGCAATGTCTGGACAGCCATCTCATTCTGGTGTATTGGTCAGTTGATGCTTATCCTGGCGGGATGGATGTATAACTGGATTACACCATACTCCATCCATGATGAAATTGAACGTGATAATGTGGCTGTTGGCGTTAGTTTTGCTGGTGCTTTAATTGCAATGGGGATTGTCGTGGGCCTGTCGGCTGAAGGAGATTTTGAGTCCTGGGCAGATGATTTGCCACGATTTATGACTATTTCGGCCATTGGCCTTGTATTGCTGCCTGTCATTCGATTCATTACTGATAAAGTATTGTTTCCCACGCGAAAAATTACCGATGAGATTGCCAATCAGGACGTTCCCAACGTGGGCGTTGCATATATTGAGGCCTTTTCATACATTGCCGCGGCATTTATTATCTATTGGACCATTTAATGAACGAACGAATTCCTTATAATGCTGTCGTTTTTTCAGGCGGCGGATGTCGATGCTTTTGGGCACTTGGTTTTTATGAAGTGCTTTCAGAGGCATATTCTTTTGTTCCCAATGTATTTGCAGGTGTCAGCGCCGGTGCAACAATGGCTTGTTTGATTTCAGGACATCGTGTTCAAGAAGGCATTCATTATTTCAAGGAAATGGTAGGCAAAAATCAACAAAATATATATATTCAGAATATGTTTTCTAAAGACTCACTTTTTCCGCACTATGAAATTTATTCAAACGCCATTTATCATATTCTTGATGACCAGGCGTTTCATGCAATTAAACATGGCCCGGATATTCGTGTATTAATGGCGCATCCGCCGAAATATTTGGGACCATTGTCCGGGGCTGTTGTCGGTTTTCTAACCTATACTTTGGAAAAACTTTTATTTGAGCCCATGCATCCGAAATTTCCAATACAAATCGGATACCGCGCCAAGGTGGTATCTGTTCGATCCTGTCCTACCAAATCTTCTCTGGTGAACCTCCTGTTACAATCATCATGTACCCCACCCATTCTTCCTTTTCTCAAGCGTGATGGCAAACCTGTGTTTGATGGTGGCATAATTGATAATGTTCCGGCTCGGATTATCAATACACCTCGGCAAAAAATTTTGGTACTCCTGACAAAAAAATATCCCAAAGATAAAGTGCCAAAAATAAAAGACCGCACCTATGTACAGCCATCCAGACCCATCAAAATCCATAAATGGGATTATACTGATCCGGAAGGCATCCAACAAACATATGATCTGGGCAGGCGCGATGCTGAAAGGTTTATAGAACATAATTGTCAATTAGCTTTTTCTCGTGATTGATAAAACGAGATTAAAAGGGAGATCATTTATGCCCAATAATGATTCATCAGAAAGTATTGTTGATCAAATTATTGACAGAGTAAAGCAATTAACTATTGATCAACAGCGCTACATTTTAAGACAACTGCAGAAGTTTGAATTTTTAGAACGACGCGAATATCAGCGGTATCGTTGTGATAATTTAATAATCGGCTTTGATGTTGATGGTGTACAGAATCAACTGCCTGCCCTTGATATCAGTGAAAGTGGCTTGTTTGTTAAAACAGATATCCCAGTGTCAGTTGGACAAAAAGTCATTCTTACATTTCCCGATTTAGATGGCCGCACACAATATCGAGTAAATTCAACAGTTGTTCGGGCTGTCACTGATGGTCTGGCGCTGGTTTTTGATGCAGATAATAATCAACAACGTTTAAAAATTAAATCCATTATGAATTATGTAAGGCATGTGGGATTCGTTCTGGATGAGTAAATATGAATGCATATTTATATAATAAGATAGGCAAGCTATTTGCCTATCACTATCATGATGGATTAAAAGAGGGGCTGACACAATTCTCCGGGCAAAGTCGGGTGGCATTGATATTTGCCACAGGCAAGGATGCGCCTGCACATATTTGTGATCCCCAGCATTTACTTCAAGGGCATGAACCCAAACTAAAGGAAATCTATATTGATAGCGATAAATGGCGTCAAAATGCCATTGGCGCCTCACGTTTGAGTGTTTTGGACCAGCCCCTTCCAGAAACCAATTTGCAACTGGCAGGCTTGATTTCATATGGGGGAACATCACGATCTATCTTTTATCAGATGTGGTTTACTGAGCATCATCCCAATGTCTGCTCAATCGGCCCCACAGAAAGATGGTTGGAATACGCTGTCTGGCTGATGGCTCAAGATGTGATCAGTGCCCATTCTATTCATTCCGGTACCTCGGGTTATGTTCTTGCGGGTTATGCAACCCGGGCGGTTTATGATTATATCATGGATCGATTGAGCGAAAGCTCCGGGATGGATATGCAGCTGCCTGTTTATCAAGTTCTTACCACAATTTTAAATATTTCCAACACCAAAGAAGAGGGGCAATGGCCACAAGGTGAAATATGTTTTATTGAGCCCCGGTTTATTGATCAAATTCAGTTTATGGCACAGTTTTCAAAACGTGAACAACCCACATTAACCAATGCCAAACATATTCGAAAATTGCTCATTGCTGTTGAAAATGCCAGCCGAAAACTGGTATCTGATGGAAAACACGTTGTGGGGATTGTCAGCAGTGCGTCAATCCCGCTCAATCGTTTAACTGCTCAATTCTGTGTGGGGCATGGCTTTATTCGTATCAATGGTGAGCCGGTGTGTAGCTTTCGTGATGGCAGCTATCATTCTTTTAACCATCAGGCCAAACTGGTACAGTTAGAAGAACTTCTACTTGATTTGAATATTGTGCCCCATGAAAGCGTTCATTTATTATTTCAATGCATCAATAAGATCATTCATCATGCTGAAAAGGGTAAGCATGGCTGCACATTGGTCATTGATCATAATAATCCGGTCCTTCAGATATCTGGTCAGCACTTGACAGCCCCCCTTGATCTTCGCTTAGAACATAACATTGAGTTGGCGCAATCCTTTTCTAAACTTGATGGTGCGCTGCACATTGGAACCAACATGGAACTATATGCTTTTGGATGCATTCTTGATGGCTTTACCATTCCTGGCGAAGATCGTGCCAGAGGGGCCCGATTTAATTCGGCCCTTCGTTTTTCTTCACAATATAAAAATGTTATCGTGATTGTGGTGTCTGAAGATAAGCCAGTGTCAGTGGTACAAAGCGGTATTGAATTAAAGGCACAATGTGAGTATCGTCCAACCTCATCGTGTCTGGGCAATCCACCATTATTACAAGACTGGCTGAACAAATCTTATGGCAATTGATCTCGAATTATTCCTTCTTAATCATTTCAATGAGATGATTCGCTTCAACAGGTTTACAAAGCACAGCATCCGCTCCAGCCTGAATAACCTTTTCTTTTGTTTCATCCGATGTATCAGCAGTGATAATCAGAATTCGAGCTTTTTGTTCTGTACGTTCGGGCAAATTCTTTTCTATGTCACGCACAGCCCTTATTGCTGCAATACCATTCAATTCAGGCATTTCAATATCCATTAGAATAACATCAAAGGGCATTTCCTGGAATCGTTCAATGGCCTCCTGCCCATTTTTAGCAGTGACTCTCAGCCAATCATTGTAGTCTGACAAATAGTAATCCATTAGTAAATGACTGTTGGCACTGTCATCAGCTATGAGAATACGTTTTGAATAGTTTTCGTGATCAGCTATCCCAGTGGGGTTATTATCTGGAAGAATTAGAATAAACTGTGTCTGCTGTTCCGAACTGTTTCGGATACCAATAGTGCCGCCATGAGCATTGGCGATAAGCAAGGCAATGTATGCCCCTTTATGCTTTTCAGACTCATCCTTTGGTCGGGCAAAAAAATCGTTCACAGTATTGTCAGAAAGTGGGATGTCACAGTGAATAGTAATGTGTAAATCCTGTTGCTGCTGAAATGAGATCGTTATTTTCTGATATTCAGGTGATTGCTCAATAATATCGTTTAGCAGGCGGGTGAACATGGCATATAGCAAATTACAGTCTCCCCAGATTTCAAATGACTGATCCCAGGTCAAGGGCGCATTATTCATCAAATAGTGGATTTCAATTGATCGAGAGACTGTTATTGAAGAAAAATCTATGGACAATTTTTGAAAAATAAAACAAAGATTGCAATTGCGGCAATTCAATTTATATTCATTGGCCTCAAGTTTAAAAATATCCAGAGCCTGTTGGATATTATCAAGCATTGCCCGGGCATTTTGATGAATGATCTGTGACCAGTCACATAAATCTTTCTTACCCACCTGGGTCTTGACAGCCATCAGCTCCGATAAACCAATCACCCGAGCCAAAGCGTCTTTTAAATCTTGTTTTAATAGCAATTCCAAATCTTTAAGTATGTATTGGGTTTGCCTGTTCCATGACATATCAATACCAGCAATCAATATTTTGTGGGGATCAGTATTGTTTTTGAAAAATAATCGACCTTTAATTGACATGTACAGATAGGTTTGATCTTTTCTGAGAATTGCTGTTTCAAGAGGGGCTGACTGTGTCTGGCTTTGAATCTGCCGCATAAAATTTTGCGTGAAATCGGGCTGAAACTCTTTTGGCAGTAGTTCAACAAAATTCAGGTTGTGAATATCTTTCATTGCATAGCCGCAAAGCTTTAAAAACTGTGGATTGGCTTCAAGTATTTGTCCCTGACAACTGATAAACACTAAAGATTCCTGACACCAATCAAACATAGTTCGACTTTGATATTCCCATTCCTTGAGCCCTGTTTGGACCTCTTGCAAGAGGGTTCGGGTTTTTTCTGTAATGGAATAGGAATCTTCGTAACTCTCATGCAATTGATTACATTGAGAACGAATTTCTTTAATCTCTTTGGTCATGCACGAGCAGGTGTGTTTAATTTGTCTTGCAAGGAATCCTGTTTCATCTGTTCGGGCGGCAAGGGCTGAAAAAAAACTGTCTTGACTGGGATCAAAGTCCTGAATCTGGCTTCCCATTTGCACCAAACGTCTTGAATGACGAGACATTATAATATACAGAGCAATTCCAATTGATATCACACCACTGATCCATACACCAAAAATCCAAATCATGTTGTAAAACAATAAAAAGCCAAGGTGAGATTCCAGGCGGCGCTTTTCACGATCAATGGAATCTAAACGAAATATGAGTTTAAGCATGCCCCATAAATCATTTTGAATGATAATTGGCACCCCACATATCAGAAATGTCTGATTATTTTGGGTCATTATTTTTGACTCAATTAAGCCGGCAGCCATATTGACAAAATGTAGGTTGCTTGAAATGTTATCTGGTGATTTTGTCTGATGATGCACGTAACCATTAGAATCAATAATCAATGCGTTATGGATGGATGTATCTTGTTGAACCATGTTATCCACAGCCTCGAACACATCAATATATCGAAACGATTCAATATTCGGTGATATGGCTTTGACCATCCTGGCACCAGTTAGTCGTTTTTCCTGTTTCACCAGGGTGATCAGATTTGATAAATACTGTTCATTTTTTATTTGAAGTAAACGTTGGCAAGTATCATAGTGCACGATAAAGTAAATACAGCCCAGGATTGTCATACCAAGCAGGGTCCAAAAAAGGATTCTGATAGTAATCCCAAAATCATATTTTCTTATTCTGAACAGTCTGTTATCTTTCACTTTTCACCTGAAAAAAAAAGCGCCTGCTTAATTCTTATAAACAGGCAACTGCAAACAAAAAGTTGCCCCCTCACCGGGTACACTCTTAAAAGAGATATTCCCATGATGCACTTGAAAAATCAGTCGAGACGTTGCCAGGCTCAATCCCAGTCCTTTATGATGATGCCTGATATCCTGGATACCAAAGGGTTCAAAAAGATTGGCCTGATAGTCAAGTGGAATCCCAGATCCCTGGTCTGAAATACACACCTTGCAAATATCAGGCTCAATTATTATAGAAATATCAATTTCACCATTATTGGGTGAATATTTAATGGCATTGTCAAAAATATGTTTCACTGCAACCTGAACATAAAAAAAGTCCACATGGATTCTACAATCCTGTCGATTATGCCATGTCACCTTCAATTCTTTTTCTGAGAGTGGCTGCTGCAAGTCATCAATAACATTTTCAACCAATGTCAAAAGATTAACACATTGCATCTCCATGATCTGCCCCTGGGACAGGCGATAATACATTGTAATTTTTTCAATGAAATTCAATAGCTGTTCCGCACTGGTTTGAACAATGTTGAGCATTTGCATATGATCGTCAGAGAAATCTTCAGCCATTAATAATTCAACTGCACCCATAATACCACTCATAGGGGTTTTGGTTTCATGGGATAGCAAAGCCAATAAATTGGATTGATTGGATTCTATTTCTTCAACACGTTTGAGGCGCTTGAAAACATTGATTTTTGCCAATAATTCATCTTTATCAAATGGTTTTACAAGGTAGTCATCAGCACCCACTTCATATCCCTTGAGTCGTTCCTCAAGCATCCCTTTTCCAGATACCATGATAATTTTAATAAACTGATACCTGGGCTCTTTCCGAATTTTTTTACACACCTCATAGCCATTGATACCTGGCATCATAATATCCAATAATACAATATCGGGTCGAAATTCAGGTAATGTCTTCAATGCTTTCTCACCAGTATCAACATATTCGCAAATAAACTGTGGTTCTGAGATAAAAATATCTTCAAACACAAATAGATTCATTGTATCATCATCAACAATCAGTATTTTCGTTTTATTTTCCATATATTATCCTCCATTGTTCTTTGTTGACAAACAGTGCACAATACGTTCGTGTGACGCTCTAAGAATAAATTTAAACACTGCACCCTTTTGTTGTGGATTCGACTCCACCCAAATGAGCCCCCCATGATCATCAATAATTTGTTTACAAATGGACAATCCCAAACCAATTCCGCCAGAACCGCTTCGCGTTCGGCTGCTAAGGAAGAATTTATCAAAAATCATTTGATGTTCATTTTCAGGTACACCAATGCCTTGATCCATTACAGATATTTGGATATCTGACATCTCCCTGTCCTTCTCAAGATGACTCACCTGAATGGAAATGGTGCTTTTTGATGGACTGAAACGAACAGCGTTGCTGATTAAATTCTGCAATACATGAACAATTTTATCTTGATCGAAACAGGCTTTAATATGAGGCGGATTAATATCAATAACTATTTGAATATTTTTATTATAGATCAGTTGCTGAAGTTCAGAGACTGCGATATCAATGACCGGTTCAATAGCCGATGTTTTAAATTGATATGATTGTTTACCGGATTCCAGTCTGGAAAGGTCTAGTAATTCATTGAGTAGTGGCATTAAGCGATTACCTGCCTCATGAATATTTTTAAAATAATCATATATTTTTTCTTTTGGCAAGGAATCAATATTTTTTTTGCCAGACTTGGCACAATGCAAAATAAGCTGCATGGGTGTACGAAATTCATGGGACATATTGGCAATAAAATCACTTTTTGCAGAACTGGCAGATTCGGCAGCTTCTTTAGCAGCCATAATGGCTTTTTCAGCATTAAGGCTTTCAGTGCAATCTCTTGAAATGTGATATAAAGCAGACATGCCATTCCATCTGCCTTTGGTGATTTTGGTTTCAACCGGAATGTTTTGGTTATCTGAGATCTGCAAGGCCATTCTAAATGTTACGTTTTGACCTGAAATAGCTTTTTGATGCTGGGCAGTTATCAACTCATGCATGTCATGGGGAGCCATATCTTTAAAAGTCTTGGGACCTGTTTCGTTGTTACCCATTTTCAGTCGTTTGTTGACAATGGGATTAACCGCAAGTATCTGGCCATCAGTGCGGGTGATAACAATAAAATCCTGGGTGTTATCAAACAGGGTTTGAAGGTTTTCACGACTGATCTCTAGCTCTTTTCTGCGTTGATACAAACTTATTTCCAGGCTTTTTTGATTTACAGCAATAAGAATACTCACTTGTAGTTGAATGAGATCCACAGGTTTTACAAGATATCCATAGGGTTTTGTGGCAATAGCCATTTCCAACAATTCAGGTTCTGTGGTATTTGTTAAATAAATAATAATACAGTCATAACGTGATATTTCTTTTGCAGCATCAATTCCAGACATGGGGCCATCAAGTTGAATATCCATCAAAATAATATCCGGATGTTCATTGTCCGGTTGGGCAAAGTATTCCAGTGCCGCTTCAGCGGATGTAAAAGTGGCCATCACTTGATGAGACATTTGTTTTAATTGCTCTGCAATGGTAAATGCAGTGATGCTGTCATCTTCGATGATCATTACTGACAGATTCATAAGAGTTCCCTTTAATTTCAAAATGGTGTTAAAATTCTGGTAAAATAACATCCTCATTTCATAGATCGTTCAAAAAAGCAAGGACGCTTAGAGACGTAGCATGCTACATCTCTACAGGACATTTATTTAAAACGAACAATATCAATAATGGGGCGGTTATTTTTAGCATTTTCTAAATAATATCTGCAAAAAAACGTTCAGTTCGATAAAAGTAAATCAGGCCGCTAAAAAATAGCAAGATTGCAATGATTCCGGATATCATAATCGAATAAAGAGATACTGAATTCACACCCAACATGCACCAGCGATAACCTTCGATAATGCCTGACATGGGATTAAAGCTGACCCAAAATCGCCAGGATTCATCAATAATGCTTCCTGGATAAACCACAGGTGTTAGAAAAAACCATACCTGGGTGAGCATGGGAATGGTATTTTGAACATCCCGATATCTCACATTCAAAGCACTCAGCCATAAGGCCGTCCCAAAAGCGGTCATCACTGTCAAGAGAATCAAAACAGGCAGAAATAAAATGCGAATATTTGGATATATACCATACCATGCCATCATAATAAACAAAAAACAAAGTGAAATCAAAAAATTACATCCATTGCCCACAACAGCGTATCCAGGTATAATCACTCGGGGAAAATACACTTTGAGTATCAACTCTCGGTTGCCAATGAGACTCGTTGTTCCATGATTAAGACCGGTTGCAAAAAATATCCAGGGCAGCATTGCAGAGAAAGTAAAAACTGGATAAGGAAGGCCATCAGATGGCATTTTTGCCCAATGACCAAAGACAATTGTAAAAATACCTGTTGAAAACAATGGTTGAAAAACCGCCCAGGCAATACCAATGAGTGTTTGTTTATAACGAATCACAAAATCCCGCCATACCAGATAATAAAATAAATCCCTGTAATCCCAGATTTCTGAAAAAGAAATCCGCACAAATCCTGTTGGCGGGGAGATTCGTCTTAAACTCGTTTGATTATTTGTCATGCAGAAGCCTTTAATGTGAAGCAATGAAGCAATGGGGTCAGACCCCATTGCCGCACCATTGCCGCAGTTTGTTTATTTACCCGGCCTTTACAGGAACCAGGCATTGCTTGAAGCTTTCAACGTTGTCATAGGTAAAGGACTTTGCAAAAAGAGCTTGAATATAATCGAAATCTTTTATGGCATTCACTGCTTCCAAGATATCTGAAGTCAGATTACCAAATTGATTGACGAGATTCATTACAAGCAATTTTCGCATATTGTTTAGACCTTCTTCGAGCCCTTCTTTTCTGCCCACATCGAGCCCTTCTTCGAGCCCTTCTTCGCGCCCTTCTTTTCTGCCTTTATCGCGCCCTTCATCATACACTTGCTTGCCTGCAACTGTATCTAATATATCAAAATCTAACATGGCTTTTATTCCCTCCCTTGTTAATTTATGATCGCTTACTTACATACTAATCGAAAAAAAAGAAAGGAAGCGAAGAGATCGCTTGCTTAGCAATAATTCATCTAGCCTGCCTTAACAGGAACCAGGCATTGCTTGAAGCTTTCAACGTTATCATAGGTAAAGGACTTTGCAAAAAGTGCTTGAATATAATCGAAATCTTTTATGGCATTTACTGCTTCCAAGATATCTGAAGTCAGATTACCAAATTGATTGACGAGATTCATTACAAGCAATTTTCGCATATTGTTTAGACCTTCTTCGAGCCCTTCTTTTCTGCCCACATCGAGCCCTTCTTCGCGTCCTTCTTTTCTGCCTTTATCGCGCCCTTCATCATACACTTGCTTGCCTGCAACTGTATCTAATATATCAAAATCTAACATGGCTTTTATTCCCTCCCTTGTTATATCTCTAAACCTGCTTAAAAATATCAGTGACATGACATTAATGGCATCATTACATTCAGTTTTGTCATATACTGTATGAATTGTCTTTTTCCATTGACGCCCATATGCACTGAGATGACTTGAAGAAATATCTTTTGGCACTGTAAATGGTGCCAGGACAATCAATTTTGGATCAATTGCCAGTAATTCTTCAAGGCTATAGTTTTCTAATACGATTTCTTTAATCTGGTCATCAAATATTTCATCAACAGGTTTATTAAATGCATTAATGGATAAAGCAGCATCCTTAAACTTTTGTTCGGTATAAATAATGACAACCTTAACGTTCCCCTTATCATTGTTGTGAGCACAGGCCATCAAAGCTTTTGCAACAAGATTGTATTTTATAAATGGATAGACATAAGATTGAAACTCCAAAAAAATTTTTTTCTTGTTCCTTTCAAGTACTGGGAATCCCACGATATCTGGTTCCAGCCTCTTTTCTTTCAGTACAACAGATTTGAAGCTATAGTGGGCGGCTTCCGATGGATCAACCCCACTGAGTTTTAATACCGCTGGTCCACCAATTTTCATCAAACCAACAAAAGCTTCATCTGTTCCCCGGGAGACAGACCGATGTTTCTTTTTCCATGCTTTCCCTTGAGCTTGCTTGAGCAATTGAGACATAAACATATCTACTGATTCGCACGTAACTGCATAAGCTCTTAATTTATCGAGAGCATGTAAAGAACCAATACTTTTTATTGTTGTGATAATGCTTTCAGCGATAGTGGCAAAACGAATTTTTAGAATATCAACAATACTATTTTGTGCTTCGATAATTTTGCCTTCTTCAAATACTTGCTTTCCGGTTTCTGTGTCCAAAAAATCAATATAAATCATGATTATTCCTTATTCCTGAAAATAACTTCCCCATTATTGATATTGTTCGTTTTGAGGTAAATGTACTGTAGAGACGTAGCATGCTACGTCTCTACACGACCTTATTTTTTTTGAACGATCTACATAAAATGAGAAAGTTATTTTCAGAGTTTTCCTTAGGGGTGCTTTAATAATAACATCCTCATTAAGTAAGCGATCATAAATGTTCGGGTAGATCGTAGTACAGCAAGGCAGAAATAATGCCCCGGTTTTAGCTATAAAAATCCATCAATGCAAAATTTCGGCAAAGCCGCGACCGCCTGGGGTTAAAACCCCAGGCTATTATCTGTCGTCCCTATCGGGACTTATAGTGTCTTGTTAAATGCACATTGCGTTCGATTATTACAGATCTTTTAAATATAACACTTTAAGTCCCTTTAGGGACGACAGAGAATAGCCTGGGGTTTCAACCCCAGGCGGTCGAACAAAGAAGATATCAAAATATGAATAAAAATGTCAACATTGATATTGTTCGTTTTGAAATAAATGTACTGTAGAAACGTATCATGCTACGTCTCTGTCTCTAAGCGTTCTTGCTTTTTTGTTCGATCTATGAAATGAGAATATTAAGTAAACGATGGACGTATCCACCATTACCCCTGGTTGATTTTTTTCAAACCGGGGCATTTAATATCAAAAGACTGAAGCTCTTGGAAAGGACAATTTACATGCAAATTAACAGCCCCAATGGCAATGATAAGAATATCAGTTCCTATCATATCCATCATTATGATACAGTTTCATCCACAATGGACATTGCCCGGCAGATGTCCCGAGATAATTGCCCAAACAACACCATTGTCATTGCAAAAAAACAAGATAAGGGACGCGGTAGAATGCAACGTCAGTGGCGATCAGAGCATGGCGGTTTGTACATGACATGGATAATTCGCCCTCAATTGAACGTTCAGTATTGCTTTGCTTATGTTTTTTCTGCGGCACTTTCAATTGTCAAAACCTTAAAAGGGCTTTATAATATTGACGCACAGGTCAAATGGCCCAACGATGTTCTTGTTCAGTCACACAAAATAGCCGGTATTCTGACTGAAACACAATTTGAGAACGATCAGTTTAAATATGTAAACATTGGCATGGGAATCAATATTAACAATCAACCAGATACAGAAGTTGTTCATGCAATCAGTGTTCGAGATATTAACCAAAAAAGCGTTGATATGGAATTATTTCGGACAACCTTATGCAATACTCTATTGGATCATTTCTCAAATATTCATGTCCATGACATCCTGGATGCATGGAAATCTAACAATTGCACCATTGGAAATAATGTGAAAATCGTTATGCCTGATAATACTGTTGAAGGTAAAGCCATTGATATCAATGATGATGGCTCTCTTATTATCAGAAAAGAGGATCGTACAATTGTTCCTGTTATTTATGGAGATTGCGTATTACGCTAAAGCAATCAAAACGCACATTCTTTTTTTTCATTTCATTAATCACAAAAAAAATAACATTATTTCCAAATTTGATATAAAAAACTTGATCTTTCAAATCATTCATTATATAAAGAATGGTTATTTCAACAACAAAGCAAATAATTTACTGATAAAAAAGGAGTTTTTATGAATATCTTAATTTTTGGACCCAATGGGGGCGGCAAAGGCACACAGGGAAAAATTATCAAAGACAAGTACAATATGGCCCATATTGAATCTGGCGCCATTTTTCGAGATAATATTTCCAAAGGAACAGAGCTGGGCGCAAAAGCCAAAGGCTTTATCGACAAAGGTGAACTAGTGCCTGATGAAATTACAATTCCTATGATTCTCGATCGTCTCAAACAAGATGATTGTAAACAGGGCTGGTTACTTGATGGTTTCCCCAGAAACAAAAATCAGGCTGAAAAGTTGGATGACGCCTTAAAAGCTGAAGGCATGGACCTGGATATCGTTGTTGAGTTGGAGTTGGATCGTGAAATTGCTAAAAACCGGATTATGGGTCGTCGTATCTGTCAAACTGATAACAATCATCCCAACAATATTTTTATTGATGCCATCAAACCCAATGGCGACATTTGTCGGGTTTGTGGCGGAGAATTGAAAACACGTTCCGATGATCAAGATGAAGCAGCAATCAGTAAACGTCATGATATCTATTACGATACAAATACTGGTACGCTGGCAGCTGCTTATTACTTTAAAAACAAAGGTGATGTTAAATATGTCACATTGGATGGTAAACCTGGCGTAAAAGAAGTCAGTGAGGAATTGCTTTCCAAGCTTCAATAATTGAAGTTTTAATTTAGTGCAAAGGAGGCGAGTTTATTGAAAGACCTTGAAGTCAAGGTGGTTGACAACGATGTTGAAAAAGCCATTCGTATTTTAAAGAAAAAAATTCAGAATGATGGCCTTTTTAAACGTTTGAAGCTGAAAAAAAGCTATGAAAAGCCCAGCGAGTATCGACGTCGTAAATTGCGTGAAGCCATGCGGCGACATCGCATTGCAATCCGAAAAGGCTATAAAGTTTAGTGATGAAAACTCAATGTTCAAATGACACATTTGAACATTGAGTATTATTGCAGGCATTTTACTCAGATAAAATATCCTTCAAATCATAAATACAAAGCATATTTGTTTCCTGCTGAAAATTAAAAAAATGATTGCCAGTGACAATCACTTTTTCATCTTTTCCAATAAAATTGCGTTTATAACATTCATCCGCCGCAAGGCGAATGCGGTCAATGTTGGCTGTAACAGTTTCCAACTGCGGGAGGACGACAGGTTCAACGCCCCAGGTCATCCGCATAACGCGTGCTGCTTTTTTCGTGTCTGTGATACCAAACATACCAAAATAGGGGCGATATTTTGAAATCATTCTTGCAGAATACCCACTCTTTGTCAGGCAGATAATTTTTCCACTGGCATTTTCACATAAATCTTTACAGGCAGAAAAAACCAGGTGGCCAATCAATTCGGAATGGGTTCGATCGGGGCTGTCAAGGTCATCTGGGTCGGCGTGGGTCATATGAGTTTCAGCCGAACGAATGATTCGTTCCATCATGCCAACCGCTTTTTCAGGATATTTTCCAGATGCAGTTTCTGCACTCAGCATAACAGCATCCGCACCATCATCAATGGCGTTATAGACATCAGAAACTTCTGCTCGCGTGGGAGTGGGTGCGTGGGTCATGGATTCCAACATTTGTGTGGCAACGATAACAGGTTTTCCAGCAATATTGCATTTTCTGATTAATTCTTTCTGTACCGGCTGCACATCTTCAGGAGCAATCTCAACGCCCAAATCACCACGCGCAATCATGATACCATCAGACTCTGCCAGAATTTCATCAAAATTAAGCAACGCAAAGGGCCGCTCAATCTTGGCAATGAGCTTGATAGTTGGATTGCCTGCATCAGCCAGGATTTTTCGAATCGTTGCAATATCTTTTGCATCATTGACAAAAGATATTGCCACATATTCAGGGTCCAATCTGGCAATTAGTTTTAAATCATCAATATCTTTTTCAGTAGGCACAGTTAAGGATATTTGAGTTGATGGCAAATTAACTCCTTTTTTTGTGGAGATAAATCCACCAGTCAAAATATCGCATAGCAGATTATTGTCTTGAATCTTTTTAATTTTTAGACATACCAGGCCATCATTGATATATATCAAGTCTCCCAGGCTGGCCTCCTGGGGAAGTTTTTCATAGGAAATATTAATGATATCCTTATTGCCTTCAACAGGATCTGTTGTTACAGTAATGGTATGACCCTGTTTTAGTAAAATGCCAGAGCCTTCCACTTTCCCAATACGAATTTTGGGCCCCTGAATGTCACATAAAATTGCCAGACGATCATCTGCGGTGCGCACATTTTCAAAAATCTGGATTTTTTCTTCATGGGTTCCATGAGAAAAATTAATGCGTGTACAATCCATACCCAAATCTGCCAGACATCTGATTTGTTCTGGCGTATGGCATGATGGTCCCATTGTACAAATTATCTTGGATTGGGTAATTGATAGCATAAGTATCCTTTCCTGAATTGTCAGAAATGTTTATAAACCAAAGTATTCTTTCAACTTTTCCTTAGCTGTTTTGCGGTCCCGCCGATTTTCTGCGCTGAATTCAGGAATGACATTTTCCGGAATGGTCAACACTTTTTCAAATGTCTGGCGGGCCTTTTTTTTCTCGCCCATTTCCCAATAAATATCCCCCAGAAAAATATATGAGAGTGTAAAATTGGGATATTTTGAAAGGGCATCATTGATTAAGTCTGCACCATCGGAAAGACCTTCACCCCATTTTCTAAAAAATCTGGGGGTTCCCCAATAAACACGTGCCAAAAGTCTTTGGGGACCACCGCGATAATAGTAACGTTCCAGCTTGATAACTTCACGTGCCTGTTCCTTGATGGTTCCAATATTCATGGCACTTTTCATGACTCCCACTTCTTTGCAATATGATGCATTGTTAGTGGCATCCCAAAAAATACCCGCCACGTTTTTGGGATTGATTTTTGTCAATTGTCTCGCATATTCCATCCCTTTTTGATAGGCATCTTTGCGAATCTGAATGTTATTTTTCTCTGGATGCAAGTTGCCAAACCAAAAATAACCAATGCTCAACCG
>Ga0272440_1000598_pt1 | contig 30392 bp, 5 predicted proteins | sample SSMMMBAug17_FD_192440 | JGI IMG/M metagenome (GOLD analysis project Ga0272440, IMG submission 192440) | Marine sediment archaeal communities from Little Sippewissett salt marsh, Falmouth, MA, United States - SSM-MMB-Aug17 | ecosystem: Environmental > Aquatic > Marine > Wetlands > Sediment ... | reverse complement strand
TAATCATCAGGGAAGTATCATAAAAAAATGTTGTAATTTTTCTAAACCCCGCGGAATTGATCTTGATGAAGAGAATTTATATATTGCTGATGAAAAAGAAGTCTTTAAAATCAGTAAAGAACAATTTTTTGATGAAAGTTGTCATAATTTTCAGTCATTTATAACTGAAGATAATTTCAATCCCTGGTATGTGGATGTTGATAAAAATGATATTCTTATTGTAGATTCTAAAAATCATTGCATTCAACTATATAACAAGAAGACTGCTGCATTAGAAAGTCAAATCGGCGGAGAACCCGGAAATCTTCCCGGTATGTTGAATGAGCCCTGGGGATGTGCCAGAGGTCACGATGAAAAAATATACATCACTGATAATTTAAACCATCGTGTTCAGGTCTTTCAAAAAAAAAGCATACCAGAAGGTTTGAATGCATATATTATCCCGGGTGGCGGACCTGACAACAATACATTATGGGATAACACCATGATGTGTTCAAACTGGGCAAAACGCGCTTTGGAAAATATAGGATATTCTGTGACAACATTTTCATATCCTGATGATCTGTCAGAAATTTCCTTAGAGTCTATTAAAAAGAATATTTATTATCATTCAAAGGAATCAGATATTTTCATTTTGTATATGGTGGACCATGGCGGAACAGAAATTTTTTGCTTGGATAATAATAATTTTGTCTCTCTGAAAGAAGTTGATTCCTGGCTGGACGAGATACAATCGAATGTAAAAAATACCATTGTCTTGATATATGATGCATGCCGGTCAAACAGTTTTATTCAAACAAAGCTCCAGGACAGGAAAAGAATTTTGATTACATCATCAGCCAATGAAGCATATTTTGTTTCCCAGGGTACAATTTCATTTTCTTATTATTTCTGGACAAACATATTTAATCAATACGATCTCAAAGAGAGCTTTGAAAAGGCAAAAGAATCAATGCTTAGCTTTGATCAGGAGGCTCAGTTGTGGCATCATCAGGAAATAAACATTGATAATTTCAGACCTGGATACAGCAAATGGTCAAATAATTTGAATTTTAGCGTTACCATTGAAACTGATCCTGTAAAAGTGGAAATAATCAATCATGAACTTGCAAATGTCAGAGCAATTATAATTCCGGTAAAATTGGATCAGATCAACTTACCCCTTACTGTTCTGGAATACCCTTCTGTTCCATTAACACAGAATGAAGAAAACAACTTTCAGTTTCAATCAGATGCTCATCCTGGAGTTCATCAGATTGTTATACAGGTAACTGATAATTGGGGGAATTCAAAGATTTCACCACCCATTGAAATTAAAGCGCAAAACAGTTTAAATAATAAAGCCCTTATTCTTGTTGGAGAATCTGCTTTTCATTCAGCTGAATTTGAAAATGATGGGCAAATAGCATATAGTGCTTTGAAATTTCAGGCTTATACAGACATCTCTTTTTTTAGTCCAACACCTTCTGATTACGCCATGCAACCCGATATTGATACGATCAAAACAACACTCATGCAATATGCAGCCTCCGGAGCCAATGAGATTATTCTGTTTTTGGTTGGCAGGGGCAAAGGTAAACATATTATTTTTGATAACTCTACAAAATTAAGCATGACACTTCTTGATGAATGGCTTGATGAAATTCAAAACAATCACTCAGTAAAAATAATTCTTGTTATTGATATACCTTTTTCAAATGCTAACCTCATTGATTTAATACCTGTTAATCAACAGGATCGTATTTTAATATCAAGTACAACCATGAGTGAACAAAATACACGTCCCATATGTACAAAAGGTACTTTTTCCAATCAATTTTGGAAAAGTATTTTATGTGGCAAAGACCTGTGGACAGCTTTTTGTGCTTCATTAACAGACTGTCATAATACTGATATTTCACCAGAACTTCATGCTGATAAAAATGCTGTTCCAAATGAATCATCTGATCAGAAAATAGCAGAAAATACTGTCATTGGGAGCGGAAACAAGGTTCATATTGGAATTTTATTAAGCGGCGATATTGTAGGAACCATTGTGCATAATCAAACCAATTTACCTGTTGCTGACTGCTGCGTTTCAACAAATACAGGACATACAGCATACAGTCTGCCTGATGGTCGATATAAAATCATACATGAACCTGCCAATAATATCGAAGTATTTATCTGCCATGAACCAGAAACCACGACAAGCATTCCTGCTCTGATTGACAATGGGATATATACCCGAAATTTTCGTGTAAATAATGATCCGCCAATACCAGACAAGTCATTTCAAATTCAGCATGAAGAAAAAACAGATGATGATATTGAATTCACAAATTGCTTTATTCAATTGCTCTGGAGATTATAATTCTGGGTTTTTATGTATTTTTAACCCCATGATTCAAAAATACATGGTAAAATTAACTTATGATAGAACGTTACTTAAATTTAGCTTGTTTATCATTAACCTTTCTATTCTAAGTTGTAGAAGTTGAATATTTTGAACAAAAAAATAATATTTTTTTTTATACTTAAGTTTCAAATAGTTATATCGCACTCTGCTCAGGTCTGAATAAGCTTTATGTTATAATGATCATCATCATTAAAAACAAAATTTAATAACCATATAAATATTTTGGAGGAAAAAATTATGAAAACCAAAAAACTCATCACTTTGACTTTATTATTATTTTTTTACATGGGAATTTCAACAGCTTTGGCTTCAGGCCACATTGTGGTCTCAAATGTTGTTGGCAGTCAGGAAGGAAACTGGATCGTTATAAAATATGATCTGTCTCATAGTGGAGATGGCGAAATATTTATTGAACTCGAATTTGCAGCAAATGGGACTGATTTTACAGTAGTTTCACCCAAAACTGAACGAATTAATGGTGATATCAACATTGTTGATCCTGGCACAGGCAAAGAAATTCGATGGCAGGCTGCGGCTGCACTTGCCGGACAATTTAGTGCTTCTGCAAAAACACGAGTTAAAGCTGATTATCGATTTGTTGGGGTTGCCGGACATCCTGAGGTGATTCTGGATAAAACAAGCGGGTTGATGTGGCCTCAGAATGCTTTGATGACGAAAGGGGTGAATTCTATTGATGATGATGGTTATAGAAATTGGTATGATGCAAAAAAATGGGTTGAAGACATGAATTCAGGTATTAATTCAAACTTTGGTTTTACAGACTGGGCGATGCCTTCAAAAGCGCAGTTGGCAACATTACATTACTCAAAAGATGAAGTAAATGGTCCACCAGGTCATCCTTTTATTCTTTTTTTTACAAGTAGTTGGTATTGGACTTGTGATAAATATTCGTACGGATATTCTGTGTATGATCCCTTTAATGAAAACTCTACATATTATAGCACCGATTCCAGAAAAAAAACTTGGGCTGTTCGATTTTCAAAATAAATAGTGTTTTTTTAGAAAAGTAACCTTAAAAGTCAATTCAATATCAATCCTAAATATAAATTTGAAATACAAAGCTAAAAGGAATCAATGCCAAATGAAGAAAAAAATAACCTTTTCAAATAACCCCGCATTCATAAACAGAAAACAAGAGTTGAAGCGTCTTACACATTGGCTAAGCAGAAAACCGAACAACATCCTTTTTTTATATGGCCCCAAAAGCAGCGGTAAAACAACATTACTAATGAAATTTATCAATGAGCATTTAAATAACAAAACTTACAATGTTCAATTCTTTAATTTAAGAAAAATGCTGATCAGCAATTATATTGATTTTATTCAGACTTTTTTTGAAGTGGATTTGTCAACCTCAAAAGAAGACTACAAGCATAAAAAAGAGTTTAACTTTAAAGTATTTAAGCTATCTAAAGAAACCATCAAGCGCCTGGAGAACAGATCCCTTGATCCATTTTTAGTCATGGAAAACGAACTTTTAAAAATTGTTAATAAAGGAAAATGCCCGGTTATTATAATTGATGAGCTTCAAGCATTGGAGAATATATATCTGAATGGACAAAGGGAATTGCTGAATGAACTCTTTAACTTTTTTGTCGCAATGACTAAGGAGTCGCATTTGTGTCATGTAGTTATTTCCAGCAGCGATGGCTATTTTATGAACAGAATTTATGAAGACAGCAAACTTTCAAAAACCTCAGAATTTTTTGAAATAGACTATCTTAACGAACAAGATACAAAATATTGGCTTTCACATTTAGATAAAGAAAGCTCTCTTACTGCTTATCAATTAACAGAATCTCAAATTGATACAATATGGAAGTCTGTTGGTGGGAGCATGTGGGAAATTGACAGCATATTGGGTCAACTCTTACCATATGAAAAATCCGGAAAAATTGATGATAACGATCTTTTGCAGATTATCAATCATCTGATTACAACAAACAAAGGTAGATGTAACCACTATGTGGGATTACATGAAAATAAAATGGCATTATTCAAAACAATATACTTGCTTCAACAAGACTCACATGAATTTCAGGAAAGAGACTTTCGAAATCTGATAACTGATAACTTATACCAAATAGATGATCTCAGAAATGAATTGTGCAATCTTGTCAAATTAAATTTTCTTTCATTTAATCCTGTAACGTCTTTTTATAAACTTCAAGGTCAAAGCATGTTGTATGGATTAAAAGAATTTATTGAAAGCAATGATTTCCCTGCTACATAACAGGAGAAAAATGATATGAAATATTTAATAATAATTCATTTGTTTATAGTAATTCACCTATATTGTCCCATTCTGCTGTTTGCCGAATCTTTCTTTCATCCGCAAGTAACAGATCTCCATATCATCCAAAAAGGTGAAAGTGTGTCTATCAATTACTCCCTGACATACGATGAAACCAACGAGCTGTGGATTGATCTGGAATTCAGCCCCAATAATGGTGAATCATGGTATGCAGTCAGACAGCACTATGAAAGAATTACTGGCGATATAGGAATCGTTACCCCTGCAAAAAGTGATGCTTTTCTTCAAACAGAATGGGAACAATCAGCAGATAGTGGCAATCCTCTTGACGATGAAACCAAACAAACGCAAATCAATGATAATAATCAACTTCGTTCAAAAGAAATCCGCTGGCATATCAGCTCGTCGCTGCATAATTTTTATTCTGAAAATGCCAGATTTGCAGTTATTGCCAGAAACCGATTCGAAGGTGTTCCTGGAAAACAGCATCTGATTATTGATCATAAAACTGGCTTTATGTGGCCATCAAACACAAATCCATTCTATAAAAACATTGATATTTTTGACTCTGGTACAAGAACATACAGTGATGCTCAAAGCTTTATCGAAAACATGAATAAAGGTGTACATGAAAATTATGGTTTTAAAGACTGGCGCATTCCCATTCATGCAGAATTACTCAGCCTTCCATTTGAAATGGAAAATAATACCCATCCATTTTTATTCTTAACCAACCAGAATGATTATTTTTCAACATCTCAAACATCAGATTTAAGAAAAATTATATTTATAAGGGGGCCCCAATGGTAAACCGCTTTTGTAAAATGATTCTACTAATTTTAGTTTTTTATTTTCAATGGGTTTTAATATCCTCTGCTGCAATTGATGAATACCAACGATCCAGTCCAGTTGAAATTGAAAATGGATTATTTGTTCGTACAAGCGGCGGTGCTTTTCTTGAAAAACAATTTATCTTTAAAAATTCATCAAAAGATGGTTCAGCAATTGACGTTTTGTTTGATCTTCGTTTGACATATAATGATTCTAAAATATCCTTTTCAAACTTATCTTTTGATTCTGCACTTCTTTATTCAACCCCCAACTATATTGACATTGATATTCAAGGCGCTTTAATAAAGGATAATCCTTCAAAATCATTACACTTTGTTTTGCCTAAAAACAAAACCATCACCATTAGAAATCTGGTAACATCAATTACGCATGACATGCCTGATTATCCTTTTAAAAATGTCAAAATATATGTTCGGTTAACCACTCCTTTTGTAAAGAAAACTGTGCTTTTAGAAGAGGTCTTTTTAAATATCATTGAGCCGCTGATTGTTGATGAAGTCATCAGTTTAATACAAAATAAAATGGGCATCCAGTATGGGAGTAAAACAACAATTATTTTAGATTTTTTAAAAGAAATAATCAGCAAGTCAGTTGTATACTGTATTTCGAATTTATATACTTACAAAGACAATTCAGAAACTATCGATTTTTTAGATTATATCGCATTACAGATTCCAGTTGTCCTTTTAGAAAAAATTGATGTTAAGCATTTATTTACAAAAAGCAGATTAAGCATTTCATTAAATGATTATCTCTCACATTTTTTAGAATCTGTTTTAAAATACTATTTGAAACAACAATACACTTTGGGCGTTGATCCTTTGAACCTTTTTATGAACTCACAGATGGATGTCACTGATGAGTTTGATGACAATTTAATTCAACTTTGCATGGATATTGTAAAAAGCGATTTCGTGATAAACACAATATACAAACATTTTGGTATTTCAGATGCCAAAGCTTTCAAGCTTAAAATTCTTGGATATGAAATCAAATATCTTTCTGCGATCAGTCAAAACATCTACTGGGCAACTAAATTTTATGCAATGATGAACCAGGTGCCTGAAATACTGGATCAGGAAATTCAATTCAAGGTCAATTCAAATTTTCAATGGGAGCTGACACCTCAGGCCAATGAGAATATAAACATTTTAGTTACCCAAAACAAAAGCCCTGATGTAACAGAATTGCAACAACTATTGTCCTATGATCCAGATGTATCATTGAATTTTATCGATGTGCCAGAAAATATCTGGTATTATAATTATTTAAATATCCTGTATCAGGCAGGTTTTGTTATTGGAGATATTAATCCAGAAACCAATCTACCTGCTGGTACTTTCAGGCCATCGGATAATATCACCCGGGCAGAATTTACAAAATTATTGGTTTTAATGTCCAACCATTACCCAACTTCAACACTACTTACCTCAGATCAGCAAGCTGTTTTTAATTCTGTTCCGGAAAATCATTGGGCAAGACCATTTATCAGAGCCGCTTTATCAACAGAAATTGCAATGGGGTATAATGATAACTCTTTTGGAGAGGATTTACCTGTAAAACGATCTGAAACCGCAAAAATGATTGTTAACGCTTTTCGTCTGGAGATGCTTGAAACAGAGAATTCACCATTATCGTTTGTTGATGTTGATCATTCTGACTGGTTTAGACCATATGTTGATATTTGTTCAAAGCTGGGCGTTAACATTGGATACTCGGATAAAACATTTAAGCCAGGCGACCCAATCACAAGGGCTGAAAGTGTTAAACTGCTTTATCTGGCTTTACTTCGTTCTTTTTATCCATCAATGACACTTCCTCAAAATCTGTATGATTATAAATTTCAAACAAAATATGATCAACCAGATACAACACAACCAGAAGTTACACATATAGCGCTGAATCAATCAAACTATTTTGCTGGTGATCCAATCATCATTGAATTTTCAGCACATGATGATCGAAATATTCATCATGCAGGCTTTGAAATCTGGTCAGCAGATAAAACAAAAGCCATTTACATTTTAAATGGATACAATGAAATTAATCAGACATCAATTCACTCAACTGTCAACTATCTTGTTCCTGATGTTATACCACCAGGACAGTATCGAATAAAAGTCTGGTTAGCGGACTCTAATGATCAACAAGATGTTCGAAATCATGCCCTTTTTTCAGAGCCTTTTACAATTCAACAAAAAGATGACGATCAAGTTATTCCCTGGCGAGGAGAACTACCCACTACAAATGGTTCAGATATTCCTTATCCTGATTCAACTGTCAGAATTGAATCCGGTTCTTTTTCATTTGATTACAGACCAACATTTACAAGTTCTTCAGAATTTGCTTTTAATTTGAAAACACAAGAACAGCTAAGCAAAGAATTTACCTTCCGGTTTGATTTTAATGCATCAGATCTACAACTAACTGAAAACATCAAGCACGAACCATCAGTTCAGGATACAGATGGAGATGGAATATTTGATCTTAATGATCGAAACCCCTTTACAGTGCTAACAACAAACAAATTTGATGAAACCGGGCAATTGGTAAATGTTTTATCAGATGTGAATGTATGGGGGACAGTTGATCCAAACGATTCAAATTTATTAAATAAGGATTCAAACATCTCAACAGGATGGATTGGCGCACCTCGGGCATCAGATCTTTCAGGAGTTCGTATTATCAGTGATCCTGTAAAATTGGATACATGTGTTAAAAAGGAAGGATCAAAGACATTTTCATTTGATTTACAAATGCAATTTGACGTATCAAATACTTTTTCTTTTGATTTCAGACCGGATACTGACAATGATGGCATTATTGACGTATATGATAAATTTCCAAATGATCCTGCTGCAAGCATTGATGATGACAATGATGGCTTTCCGGATCAATGGAATAAAAATGCCAGCGAAGAGCAAATCCAAAATTCAAACTTAACCATTGATTCATTTGTTCCATTAAATAATAGTACGCCAAAATTAACACATTTCACGAAAGAGATTAATGAAGACAATATACTTCATTTTTCTTTATCTGATTTTTCCAATGCTTTTGAGGATATTGACAACGATACATTGGTTCATATCAAAATTACAACACTTCCAGCAAATGGAGAACTTAGATTAAATGATGACTTAATAGAATTAAACGATCAAATCAATGCAGACACAATTGACCTTCTTTTATTCAAACCAGATGAAAATTGGAATGGGCTTACGACTTTTTCATGGAATGGTTTTGATAGCAAGGCATATGCATCAGAACCTGAAAAAGTACCAATAACTGTTCATCCTGTTAACGATATACCTGTCATTTCATTGCCTGGTCCGGATATTATCCTGAATACAGAAAATGTGTCTATATTTTTGGATAAAACGTCAAAGGTTGATGACTGTGATTCACAAAATTTTGATTCAGGCTATCTTGTTGTCAATATTACAGAAAATGCTGATAAAGAAGATCGCGTTTTTATTAATAATGAAGGTACAGAAAATGGTCAAATTTTCCTTGATGGAAACAATGTTTATTATACCATTGATTCAAACAATATAAATATAGCGCGTTTTACAGGTGGCTCAGATGGTTTTACTCCTTTAATTGTTTATTTCAATGACAAGGCTGATCTTGCTTCTGTTGAATCAATCATGCGAAATATAAGGTATGAAAACACATCTGCTAATCCAAAAACAGGAGATCGGGAGGTAAGGCAGATCATAAATGATGGTGATAATGGAGTCAGTGATGAAGTTTACAAAAAAGTAACAGTTCGTAATGCACAAAACCCTTCAGACGTCTGCAATTATGAAGAAATAAAAGGAAATCCTGTTTCACCTGTATGGACAATATTCCTTGAGGGAGTCCAATTGTATAATAAAGATATTGGAATGAATGGTGTCATATATGTTTATGATGGTGAATTACAGGTTGGCTCCTTTGCAATAACAAGAGAAATCAATGAATCAAATAGATTTGAAAATATCTTAACAGTGTGGTCATCCTTAAATTCAGGGGAGGGTTATCAAAGTGGTCATTCTTATAAATTTGCTTGTTGTGCCTCAGGAAAGTTTTATGAAAATTTTGAAATAATTTTTAATGAAACCTACAGTGAAGCATATGCAGGCAAATATTTTCCAGAAGGTGATGGTCATTATAGTATAGCAAAGATAAACTTTATTAATAGTCCTCCAATAATAAAAGGTAGTCCCAAAACCGATATAAACGAAAATGATGAATATTTATTTATACCATATGCTACAGATGTTGATGGAGATCCTCTGATATTCAGTATTATCAATAAGCCAGACTGGTCCGAATTTAATCAGGATTCAGGTGAATTGAGCGGCACCCCCCTTAATGAACATGTTGGTTTGTATGAAAATATTGTCATTAAAGTTACAGATACAAGTGATCAGAGTGCATCATTAACACCATTTAATATTATGGTTGTAAATGTAAACAATCCACCGATATTAGTCAATCCAATTCCAGATCAAACGATTGATGAAGATTTAGAATTAAAATTTACTTTTGATGCCTCAACTTTCAAAGATATTGATGCTGTCGATTCACTTACATACACAGCCAAACAAGATGATTCTGTTCTTCCGGACTGGCTGAATTTTGACGCTGCATCACGAACATTTTCCGGTACGCCCACAAATGACGATGTTGGCATTTTGAGTATTACTGTCATTGCAACAGATAACTCTAAAGCAAGTGTTTCTGATAATTTTACTCTCACAGTTAGAAATACGAACGATCCACCGATATTAGTCAAACCAATTCCAGATCAAAGGATTGATGAAGATTCAGAATTAAAATTTACATTTGATGCCTCAACGTTCAAAGATATTGATGTTGGCGACTCACTTACATACACTGCCAAACAAGGTGATTCTGTTCTTCCGGATTGGCTGAGTTTTAACGCTGTAACACGAACATTTTCTGGTACGCCTGTAAATGACGATGTTGGTAATTTGAGTATTACTGTCATTGCAACAGATCAATCTTATTCAAGTGTTTCTGATAATTTTACTCTCACAGTTGTTAATACGAATGATCAACCGATATTGGTCAATCCAATTCCAGATCAAACGATTGATGAAGATTCAGAATTGAAGTTTACATTTGATGCCTCAACGTTCAAAGATATTGATGTTGGCGACTCACTTACATACACAGCCAAACAAGATGATTCTGCTCTTCCGGATTGGTTGAGTTTTAACGCTGTAACACGAACATTTTCTGGTACGCCTGTAAATGACGATGTTGGCAATTTGAGTATTACTGTCATTGCAACAGATAATTCTAATGCAAGTGTTTCTGATAATTTTACTCTCACAGTTGTAAATACGAATGATCCACCGATATTGGTCAATCCAATTCCAGATCAAACGATTGATGAAGATTCAGAATTAAAATTTGCATTTGATGCCTCAACGTTCAAAGATATTGATATTGGCGACTCACTTACATACACCGCCAAACACGATGATTCTGCTCTTCCGGATTGGCTGAGTTTTAGCGCTGTAACACGAACATTTTCTGGTACGCCTGTAAATGAAAATGCTGGCAATTTGAGTATTACTGTCATTGCAACAGACCAATCATATTCAAGTGTTTCTGATACTTTTACTCTCACAGTTGTAAATACGAATGATCCACCGATATTAGTCAAACCAATTCCAGATCAAAGGATTGATGAAAATTCAAAATTAATATTTGCATTTGATAGCTTAACGTTCAAAGATATTGATGTTGGCGACTCACTTACATACACCGCCAAACATGATGATTCTGCTCTTCCGGACTGGCTGAGTTTTAACGCTGTAACACGAACATTTTCCGGTACGCCCACAAATGACGATGTTGGCATTTCGAGTATTACTGTCATTGCAACTGACCAATCTTATTCAAGTGTTTCAGATATTTTTACTCTCACAGTTATAAATACGAATGATCCACCAATATTAGTCAATCCAATTCAAGATCAAAGGATTGATGAAGATTCAGAATTGAAATTTACATTTGATGCCTCAACTTATAAAGATATTGATGTTGGCGATTCACTCTCATACACTGCCAAACAAGATGATTCTGTACTTCCGGACTGGCTGAATTTTGACGCTGCAACACGAACATTTTCTGGTACACCCACAAATGATGACGTTGGCACTTTGAATATTACTGTTATTGCAACAGATCAATCCTATTCAAGTATTTCTGATAATTTTGCTCTCACAGTTATAAATACGAATGATCCACCGATATTAGTCAAACCAATTCCAGATCAAACGATTGATGAAGATTTAAAATTAATATTTGCATTTGATGCCTTAACGTTCAAAGATATTGATGTTGGCGACTTACTTACATACACTGCCAAACAAGGTAATTCTGTTCTTCCGGATTGGCTGAGTTTTAACACTGCAACACGAACATTTTCTGGTACACCCACAAATGATGACGTTGGCACTTTGAATATTACTGTTATTGCAACAGATCAATCTTATTCAAGTGTTTCTGATAGTTTTACTCTCACAGTTAGAAATACGAACGATCCACCAATATTAGTCAATCCAATTCCAGACCAAACGATTGATGAAGATTTAGAATTAAAATTTACATTTGATGCCTCAACGTTCAAAGATATTGATGTTGGCGACTCACTTACATACACCGCCAAACACGATGATTCTGCTCTTCCGGATTGGCTGAGTTTTAGCGCTGTAACACGAACATTTTCTGGTACGCCTGTAAATGAAAATGCTGGCAATTTGAGTATTACTGTCATTGCAACAGACCAATCATATTCAAGTGTTTCTGATACTTTTACTCTCACAGTTGTAAATACGAATGATCCACCGATATTAGTCAAACCAATTCCAGATCAAAGGATTGATGAAAATTCAAAATTAATATTTGCATTTGATAGCTTAACGTTCAAAGATATTGATGTTGGCGACTCACTTACATACACCGCCAAACATGATGATTCTGCTCTTCCGGACTGGCTGAGTTTTAACGCTGTAACACGAACATTTTCCGGTACGCCCACAAATGACGATGTTGGCATTTCGAGTATTACTGTCATTGCAACTGACCAATCTTATTCAAGTGTTTCAGATATTTTTACTCTCACAGTTATAAATACGAATGATCCACCAATATTAGTCAATCCAATTCAAGATCAAAGGATTGATGAAGATTCAGAATTGAAATTTACATTTGATGCCTCAACTTATAAAGATATTGATGTTGGCGATTCACTCTCATACACTGCCAAACAAGATGATTCTGTACTTCCGGACTGGCTGAATTTTGACGCTGCAACACGAACATTTTCTGGTACACCCACAAATGATGACGTTGGCACTTTGAATATTACTGTTATTGCAACAGATCAATCCTATTCAAGTATTTCTGATAATTTTGCTCTCACAGTTATAAATACGAATGATCCACCGATATTAGTCAAACCAATTCCAGATCAAACGATTGATGAAGATTTAAAATTAATATTTGCATTTGATGCCTTAACGTTCAAAGATATTGATGTTGGCGACTTACTTACATACACTGCCAAACAAGGTAATTCTGTTCTTCCGGATTGGCTGAGTTTTAACACTGCAACACGAACATTTTCTGGTACACCCACAAATGATGACGTTGGCACTTTGAATATTACTGTTATTGCAACAGATCAATCTTATTCAAGTGTTTCTGATAGTTTTACTCTCACAGTTAGAAATACGAACGATCCACCAATATTAGTCAATCCAATTCCAGACCAAACGATTGATGAAGATTTAGAATTAAAATTTACATTTGATGCCTCAACGTTCAAAGATATTGATGTTGGCGACTCACTTACATACACCGCCAAACACGATGATTCTGCTCTTCCGGATTGGCTGAGTTTTAGCGCTGTAACACGAACATTTTCTGGTACGCCCACAAATGACGATGTTGGCAATTTGAGTATTACTGTCATTGCAACAGACCAATCTTATTCAAGTGTTTCTGATAATTTTACTCTCACAGTTATAAATACGAATGATCCACCGATATTGGTCAAGCCAATTCCAGATCAAACGATTGATGAAGATTCAGAATTAAAATTTACATTTGATGCCTCAACGTTCAAAGATATTGATGTTGGCGACTCACTTACATACACTGCCAAACAAGGTGATTCTGTTCTTCCTGACTGTCTGAACTTTGACGCTGCAACACGAACATTTTTTGGTACACCCACAAATGACGATGTTGGCAATTTGAGTATTACTGTCATTGCAACAGACCAATCTTATTCAAGTGTTTCTGATAATTTTACTCTCACAGTTATAAATACGAATGATCCACCGATATTGGTCAAGCCAATTCCAGATCAAACGATTGATGAAGATTCAGAATTAAAATTTACATTTGATGCCTCAACGTTCAAAGATATTGATGTTGGCGACTCACTTACATACACTGCCAAACAAGGTGATTCTGTTCTTCCTGACTGTCTGAACTTTGACGCTGCAACACGAACATTTTTTGGTACACCCACAAATGACGATGTTGGCAATTTGAGTATTACTGTCATTGCAACAGACCAATCTTATTCAAGTGTTTCTGATAATTTTACTCTCACAGTTATAAATACGAATGATCCACCGATATTGGTCAAGCCAATTCCAGATCAAACGATTGATGAAGATTCAGAATTAAAATTTACATTTGATGCCTCAACGTTCAAAGATATTGATGTTGGCGACTCACTTACATACACTGCCAAACAAGGTGATTCTGTTCTTCCTGACTGTCTGAACTTTGACGCTGCAACACGAACATTTTTTGGTACACCCACAAATGACGATGTTGGCAATTTGAGTATTACTGTCATTGCAACAGACCAATCTTATTCAAGTGTTTCTGATAATTTTACTCTCACAGTTATAAATACGAATGATCCACCGATATTGGTCAAGCCAATTCCAGATCAAACGATTGATGAAGATTCAGAATTAAAATTTACATTTGATGCCTCAACGTTCAAAGATATTGATGTTGGTGACTCACTTACATACACCGCCAAACAAGATGATTCTGTTCTTCCGGACTGGCTGAACTTTGACGCTGCAACACGAGCATTTTCCGGTACGCCCACAAATGACGATGTTGGCAATTTGAGTATTACTGTCATTGCAACAGACCAATCTTATTCAAGTGTTTCTGATAATTTTACTCTCACAGTTATAAATACGAATGATCCACCGATATTGGTCAAGCCAATTCCAGATCAAACGATTGATGAAGATTCAGAATTAAAATTTACATTTGATGCCTCAACGTTCAAAGATATTGATGTTGGCGACTCACTTACATACACTGCCAAACAAGGTGATTCTGTTCTTCCGGACTGGCTGAACTTTGACGCTGCAACACGAACATTTTCTGGTACACCCACAAATGACGATGTTGGCAATTTGAGTATTACTGTCATTGCAACAGACCAATCTTATTCAAGTGTTTCTGATAATTTTACTCTCACAGTTGTAAATACGAATGATCCACCGATATTGGTCAAGCCAATTCCAGATCAAACGATTGATGAAGATTCAGAATTAAAATTTACATTTGATGCCTCAACGTTCAAAGATATTGATGTTGGCGACTCACTTACATACACCGCCAAACAAGATGATTCTGTTCTTCCGGACTGGCTGTATTTTGACGCTGCAACACGAACATTTTCTGGCACACCTGTAAATGATGACGTTGGCACTTTGAGTATTACTGTCATTGCAACAGATCAATCTTATTCAAGTGTTTCTGATAGTTTTGCTCTCAAGGTGAAACCGAATTGTCAACTAAGATTAGTCAATCCAATTCCAGATCAAACGATTGATGAAGATTCAGAATTAAAGTTTACATTAGATTTCCTAACTTTTGTGGGTTGTGATGATTATTCTTTTACATACAGCACCAAACAAGATGATGGTTCTGCTCTTCCGGACTGGCTGAACTTTAACGCTTTAACACGAACATTTTCTGGTACACCCACAAATGACGATGTTGGTTATTTGAGTATTACTGTCATTGCAACAGATCAATCTTATTCAAGTGTTTCAGATATTTTTACTCTCACAGTTATAAATACGAATGATCAACCGATATTAGTCAATCCAATTCCAGATCAAACGATTGATGAAGATTCAGAATTAAAATTTACATTTGATGCCTCAACGTTCAAAGATATTGATGTTGGCGATTCACTTACATACACCGCCAAACAAGATGATTCTGTACTTCCGGACTGGCTGAATTTTGACGCTGCAACACGAACATTTTCTGGTACGCCTGTAAATGATGACGTTGGCACTTTGAGTATTACTGTCATTGCAACAGATCAATCTTATTCAAGTGTTTCTGATAGTTTTACTCTCACAGTTGTAAATACGAATGATCCACCGATATTAGTCAATCCAATTCCAGATCAAACGATTGATGAAGATTTAGAATTAAAATTTACATTTGATGCCTCAACGTTCAAAGATATTGATGTTGGCGACTCACTTACATACACCGCCAAAAAAGATGATTCTGTACTTCCGGACTGGCTGAATTTTGACGCTGCAACACGAACATTTTCTGGTACGCCCACAAATGACGATGTTGGCAATTTGAGTATTACTGTCATTGCAACAGACCAATCTTATTCAAGTGTTTCTGATAATTTTACTCTCACAGTTATAAATACGAATGATCCACCGATATTGGTCAAGCCAATTCCAGATCAAACGATTGATGAAGATTCAGAATTAAAATTTACATTTGATGCCTCAACGTTCAAAGATATTGATGTTGGCGACTCACTTACATACACCGCCAAACAAGATGATTCTGTTCTTCTTGATTGGCTGAATTTTAACGCTGAAACACGAACCTTTTCAGGTATGCCCGAAAATGACGATGTTGGCATTTTGAGTATTACTGTCATTGCAACAGATAACTCTAATGCAAGTGTTTCTGATAATTTTACTCTCACTGTTACAGTTACAGTTCCGAGTTGGCCACCGATATACATTCCAGATCAAGCGATTGATGAAGATTCAGAATTATTATTTACATTTGATGCCTCAACTTTCTATAATGATATTGGTGTTTCTCTTTCATACACCGCCAAACAAAATGATGGTTCTGTTCTTCCGGATTGGCTGAATTTTAACTCAGAAACAAGAACATTTTCTGGTACGCCCACAAATTACGATGTTGGTACTTTGAGTATTACTGTCACTGCCATTGCAACAAATACATCTTGTTCAAATGTTTCTGGTAGTTTTACTCTCACAGTTGTTAATACGAATGATCCACCGATATTGGTCAAGCCAATTCCAGATCAAACGATTGATGAAGATTCAGAATTAAAATTTACATTTGATGCCTCAACGTTCAAAGATATTGATGTTGGCGACTCACTTACATACACTGCCAAACAAGGTGATTCTGTTCTTCCGGACTGGCTGAATTTTGACGCTGCAACACGAACATTTTCTGGTACACCCACAAATGACGATGTTGGCAATTTGAGTATTACTGTCATAGCAACAGATACATCTTATTCAAGTGTTTCGGATGCTTTTCAAATTAAAGTTAACAAAGTTGCAGATATTAATGGTGATAACCAGGTTGACATGAAGGATATTGTACTTTCACTTCAGATATTGTCAGGTTTTCAAGAGGTTGAATCAACAGGCAAAGTTGATTTAACAAATCTTATTTTTATCATATTGCAGTTAAGTAATTAAACATTTTCAAGCTGATCTATCTAAGAATCAACTTCAAAATAAAGGATGAAAACAATGAATCAATTAATAAAATTCCTGTTAACACTTGTCTTAGTTATAATTCCCGGATTATCATTTCCGGAATTGATTGACATTAAGTTTTATAAAGCAAACATGTTTACAAAGCATAGTGTTAATGCAACAGATGACGGAATATATGGTTATTATGAACCTGTCCATGGGAGTCAGTTGTTCTACCCTGTATCTACAAACACCCCCTGGATCAGCCCTGATAAATACATACAAAAAAAGATCCGGATAACACTGGAAAACAATATCAATGAAGTTATAATCAATAATACCAGACTTTGTCGAATAGTACCTGCTGCCTGTGTAGATCTCATTGATGCAGATGATAATATTCATTCCAATATTGTCATTTCAGATCTTTCTACATATGATTCATTACCCCTGCAAGACAGAACTCCAATTGTTCTTGTTCATGGCTGGCAACCCCTTCATAATAATGTCGTTAATATGATTGCTCATCATCCTGAATATGAAACATGGCTGAAATTCCGCACATATTTAATAAATCAACATCAAAACCAGTTTAAAGTTTTTCAGTTTCGATACCCTTCTTTTAAGCATATCAACACAAATGGCGGATTTTTGGCAGATGCCATTCGAAGTGATTCAGAACTTAAAAACAGGGATGATATCATTATTATAGGACATAGTATGGGAGGTCTGGTAGCAAAATCAGCTATGTTTGAATATGACCTTAATGAACAGATTTACAAACTCATTACACTGGCAACGCCACATCATGGCGTAATTGGCGTTGATGCCAAAGGAGAATTCGGAGTTACTTATTCTTTGATCATTGAATTGATTCAAAAAGGTCTGTCAAATGCTATGGCACTAATTGGTACACAGGCTTTAAAAAGCGCTGGTGTTGCCATTGTTCCAAGAGATTCTATTGAATACGTTACCGATCATGCATCTGAAAAAATCCTGGAAAGTTTTCAGGAATACTATCTGACAACTGAATCTATAAAAGACTTATCTTTTGATGGCTTGTGGACATATGGTGTTTCACCCTGTCACGTACAGAATATGAAACTTGTAAGCTTCCTGAATGATATTAAATCGATGGTTGATCTTTTGGACATTCCGAATCCAGATAGTAAAATTATATACTTAGGCGAAAAAGTAAGTAACAATGGGATTTATGGAGGCGTATATGATTACAATTCCTGGTTATCAAATGTAAACCAGAAATACGCTCGTGAAATCTATGATAAGACATTTTTTTATGGCGGAAAACTGGCACACCTTAATGAATACCAATTAAACAAAAATATACTATTGTCACCACTTGGTGAAATGCTTCATTTAGAAAGCTGTCTTGATAATGATGGTATTGTCCCTGTTGAGTCTGCTTTTTTTATTCCGGATAATATTGACTTTAAAACAAAGATCGCTAAAACCGATGGTATAAAAAGCCATTTTGGTACCTTTCCTGTAGGTAATGACATGTTTTTAAGGTATCGATACTTTTATGATTATGATCATCATCAAATGGTCAATGATGTAGATGCCTATGATAAAAATGCGTTAAATAACCTTCCAGGTAACCCATTGTTTGATCAAATAATTTCAGATTTAACTTACTTAAGAGATTCAATACAGAATCCATCATATGATTATTCTAAACCACTGATCTATACAGAAGGACGTTTCAAAAATATTGATATAAAAAAGGGTAGTTCAATATCTTTGGAAGGAAAAGTTATTTCATCTGTTGGAAAATTGTCAAAAGTCACTGCTGTAATAACCTTGCCTGTTCCTTTGTCTGATGGTTCAAGACATAAAAATCTATCAACTGATTATTTAAATTCTTCAAGTTTTGATCTTTCATCATTTATTTTTGATACAGCAGTTTTTAATCAGGAAGGCGTTCATCGTGTTGGCATCTGGGCAAAATCTGCTCAGGTTACTGATCCTCAAAAACCTCTGGTTGTTTTTTCAATAACAGTTATTCACGATGATGAAAAACCCTTAATCACATTAAACACAGATAAAACAACATATTATCCAGAGAATTATGTCAAACTTTCCTGGACAATTAACGATCAGAGTGACATATGGTATAAAAGAATTGAACTTTATAAAAATGATTCTTTTATTGACAGCATATATGATTCAAGGAGTTCATCATTAACAAATGTGACTTTGACTTCAGAAAATTCACTTTCATGGTTAATTCCAAAAACAATACAAACAAATGATTCGTATTATTTTGTTATGGAGGCGGTTGACCAATCTTTTCTTAGAAACACTGCCATTGTTCAAAGCAAAAATATAGAAATCATACCAGAAGAAAAACCGCTAACACTCTCTTTAAAGAGTGATCGCACGGAAATTAAAGAAACTGAATTCATAAAAATTAAAGCTTTTGCCTCATACAATGGAACTCCGATTTTTAAATGGAAAGCTGTTGATGGCACAGTATATCCTCAGAATAACCCATCTCATGCGCCAAATATTGTATTATGGTATCCACCAGATGTTCAACTGGAACAAGCCTTTAGCATTGAATGTATCTTAACTGAAGACCACTCACAGAATTTTGATAAAAAAACAGTCCAGGTTAGGGTATTGCCGGATAATAATGATCCTGTTGATTGCCAGTATAATGACTGTATCGCTCCTGTTGTTTCCAATGTAGAACTATCTTCAACAAGCATAGACCTTAATCAGGATATTACAATATTTTGGGGCGCGACAGACAATCAAACCAAATCTGATCAACTCATCATAAAAATTGAATATTACGATGGCAATCAATGGAAGCTGTTAAAAAATAACCTTCAAAATACCGGAAAACATACATGGAAACCTGATAGAGCCGGTGAGGGTATGAAAATTCGTGTCAGTGCTATTGATAATGCTCAAAAAATCGGATCAAATACAAGCCGGGAATTTTCGGTTAAAGAAATATCTGATTGTCCTCAAATAACTGAAAAGCCTGTTTTTCATAATATAATATCACCAGTAACAAACAATTTTTTTACAATTCAATGGAATAAAATAAGCAATGCCACAGGTTATATTCTGAAAGAATCTGATAAACTGAATTTTACTGAAGCCCTGGAAATTAGTTATGATGGTTATGACAACACTTCTGTTTCGATGACAAATAAGGCTGGTGGAGCTTATTACTATCAGGTCAGAGCTGTAAATAATTGTGGGAACAAAAGTATCAGAAGTTCATGGATGAAAGTTTATGTCAACACGCCCCCGGAAAAACCATATAATCCAACGCCTCAGGATAGGGCTGTCTGTAAAACCAGAACACCTGAATTAAGATGGCATAGTAAAGATGTTGAAGGCGATGTTGATTACTCAGTTCTCCTTGGAACATCTTCTGATAATCTTTCTGTCCTTCAACGATTTAATTCATCTGACAATGCATATACATCAAACCTTGATATAACCCGGCCATTACAGGCAAATACAAAATATTACTGGCAGGTGAAAGCAAAGGATAGCAGTAATGTCATTGTGAAAGGTCCAATATGGTGGTTCAAAATAGAAAACATAACTCCAGACCTTCAGGTTACTGTTTTTGATATTTCAGGACTTATTGAAAAAGGAAAAACAGTGACTGCAAAGGTAAGAATTTCAAATAATGGAAATTTTTCGGCTGGCGCTGCAGATCTGTTTTTTTATTATTCAAGGAATCAGGAAGAGCTGATTCCCTTATCAACAGGACAGCATGTACCTGAGTTGGAATCAGGGGCCTCAATCAGTCTTCAGGAAGAGATCAAAATTAAAAATCTGTTTTCAGGAACAAGTTATTTTATTGCAAAAGTGGATAACCTGGGACTATTTATTGAAAATGATTTACAGAATAACCAAAAAATTTATCAGCTAAACCTGAATGACATTGAAGATCCTGTTATTAATAACTTTGAATTTCAGTGGCCCAAAGACAACAAATACTATCGGGATAGAAATTATTATATCAGTTTTAACATTGATGATAATACTGAAATTGAAAGTGTTGATTTATTTTATTCAACTGATAATGGCGTAAGCTGGAAAGATATTGAGCAAAACATCCCTGTCAAAAATGAAGGTACTGAATCATCCCCCTGGAAAATTCCATCTGATACGCCTTTAAATAATACATTCAAACTGAAAATTACTGTAAAAGATACAAGTGCGAACTATTCAGAAAAAGTCATCGGGCCCTATGAGGTTATTGACAGTGCTTTTCCTGAGTTAATCATCACATCTCCAAAAAAAGGAGATATCTGGCAGATTAATTCAACAAAAGACATTAAATGGACATTGACAGGTAATGTTGGGATTTCAGGAATCAGATTATGGTATCAAAATGGTAGTAAATTAAATGAAATAGAGAGTTTAGACTATACAGTACAAGATTTCTCATCAGGACTTTTTTCATGGACAATTACAAACGATGTTGGGGTATCTTCTGATGTCAAAATCATGTTTGAAGTTACAGGAACTAACTTAAAAGAAATCAGTATTTTCAGTGACAGTTTTAGTGTTGTTGACAATTCTGAAGAGCCGCAAGCACCCTGGCACAAACCTGAAATGTTGCTGAATAATACAAATGATCAATTTTATCAAGAAGATCTATCAATTCTCATTGATGACTATAACGCCATGCACCTTGTCTATATAGGAGGTTATCATGATGTTGGAAATAGAGGGCTTTTTTATAGAAAGAGAACTTCCAGCGGGATATGGATAGAATCGAATACTATTTATTCATATTCCTCAGAATATTTAACCCATCTGAAACTTGCTGTTGATTCATCCAATAATCCTCATGTAATCTGGCTTTCAGATAATGATGAAACTATCTATTACAGCAAATATAATGGCAACTCCTGGACAAGTCCTGTCAATATTTCTTCTTCAGGTTTAGAACCATACTACTGTGATATTGAAATAGACACAAATGATAATATTCATGTTGCTTTTGAAGGTAATGATTCTGTTTTTTACGTTCAATCAAACTCTGGTATGTGGAGTAGTCCTGTCAGGTTGGTTCAGCATGAGTCTTTTCCTGTAAATATTGGTATTACTCACGATGACCATATCATTATCATATATAATAACCAGGAACTTAAAAAGTTTTATGCAATTATTAAAAAGGACTCAAATACCTGGTCAACTCCTGTTGAGCTAAGCAGTAGTAGCAGAGCAAGTGCTGATTTATTTTCAACAGATCAGGGAACTCATATTATTATTCCTTATGAAAAATCATTAAAAAGATTAGTTGATTATTTTTACTACGATGGAGAAAGCTGGCAGTCAGAAAGTATACTTGAAGGAGAAAATTTTTTTTTAAAAGTTGATTTATGTGTTTCATCAAATAACAGCCCACAACTTATATGGAGAGAAGATACCTCACCAGACAGCCTGTTTTATATGCAAAAACTTTCAACTGGATGGTCAAACAAAGTTAAAATAAATATGGACAGTGGTCCGCCGAATTTTGAATATTTTTCATCCAGCATGTCTTCAGATGATAAATTATCAGTTGTATGGGCAGGAGGTAATGGTAGTAACAGTGATATTTATTATAATTCTGCCTATATAACTGATAATACTGGCCCAAAAATATCTGTAACATATCCTGAATCAGGTGCCAGCCTGTCTCCTGGTTCCACATGTAATATAAAATGGACAGCAACTGACGATAGCTCAGTTGAAAATATTTCAATTAAGTATTCAACTGATGATGGTCATTCGTTTACTGTTATTGAAAACAAGCTGCAAAACACGGGTAATTATCAATGGGAAGTTCCGAACATTGAAACAGATACAGGAAAAATCTATATTACAGCAATAGATGGCTCAGGCAATGATAGCGTTACTGCAAGCAATCATTTCAGCATTATTGACAGGGATGGGCCTGTTATCAATATTATTTCTCCAAAAGGCGGTGAAGTATGGACAGGCAGCACTCAACAGTCTATCATCTGGAATGCTGATGACAGTAATAACATACCAACAACACTCATTTACTATTCACTGGATGATGGAAAAACCTGGCTGCATGAAACTGACGTTGAAATAAATGAGACAGAATATATATGGACCATTCCTGAAAAAGCTTCTGATACTGTAAAAATAAAAATTGTTGCCTATGACAATCATAAGAATATGGGAACATCAATCAGCAATTCATTTCAGATTTATGTCTTGAGTTCTTTAATGCCACCTCACAGCCCTGATCCTCCGGATAATTTAACGATAAAAACATCAAATAATACATTATCATGGCAGGTAATAAACGAGACACAACAGTCATTAAAATACAATGTTTATTTTGGCACAACCAGTCCGCCGGAAATCGTTTCAGAGTCACATATATATACGAGCTTTTCACCTATTTTATCAGAGGATATGGTGTACTACTGGAAAGTTGAGAGCCTGGATGGAAAACAAGTTAAAAGCAGCCCCATATGGTCTTTTAATACAAACAATATTATTCGTATCAACCCGCCTGAAATACAGGGAGCATCGAATATTACTTCTTCCGGGATTTATTTAACCTGGACCGATCATTCTGAAAATGAGACCGGATTTACTATTGAAAGAAAAACAGGCATAAATGGCAGTTATTCAGAAATTGCATCTGTTGAAGAAAATTCAATTATTTATCAGGATAATTCTATATCAGCGAATACTGCCTATTTTTATCGTTTAAAAGCATTCAATAATGATAATATTGAATCTGATTATAGTGCCGAATATTTTGTATTATCTGAAAATGATCATCCGGATACGCCTTCAAATCCAACAATAATTTATTTTGATGATCCTCTTTCTGCAAAATTGGAATGGACAGCAAATGATATCAATGGTGATAATATCAGCTTTGATATTTATTTTGGCAATACCCCAAATCCGCCATTGCTTTCATCATCAAGCAGTTTTGCCTGCTTTACAACGACTTCCCTTGAATATAATCAATTATATTTTTGGAAAATTGTTGTTAAAGATGAATTCAATGCAAAAGCAGAAGGGCCAGTGTGGTTTTTTAAAACAAAGGCAATGCCGATTCCGGAAGCGCCATCATTGCTTACGCTTAAATCCATACAAGCTGATACTGTTGAAATCGAATGGTGCGATAACTCAACAAATGAAACAGGGTTTATTATTGAGAGAAAAGGTGGAAAAAATGACTTTAGTATCATACAAATTACAGGTGACACATCATTTACAGATATCATTGATCCAAATATTGAATATTTCTATCGGGTAAAATCATACAATAGCTCTGGTCATTCTGAAATTTATTCAAATGAATTAAAAGTTGTGAATTCTGTCCATTTTGATGTTACAGGAAATCCTGCTGATGCTACATGGACAGTTTATATTGAAAATGCCACTATTGATGATAATCCTTTGGAAACAGGGGATGAAATCGCTGTATTTGATGGTAAAAAACTGGTTGGTGCTTTTAAAGTGTCACAACCCTTATCTTCAGAGACTGTTTTCGATAATTATATAACAGTCTGGTCAACTTTAAACAACGGCCCGGGTTATCAAAAAGGAAACAAAGCTACATTTAAATGCTGGGATTTCAGCGAAAAAAAACTGTTTACTGGTAAAGCAATATTTAACAGTTCAAATGAGGATGCTTATACAAGAGACTTATTTCCTTTTGAAGATGGTGAGTACAGCATAGTGTCCCTGATGTTTTATAGTGAAAAGATCCAGACCATTTCATTGACAGAAGGCTATCAGTTAATATCTTTCAATGTTGATTTGCAAGGCACGTCAATAACAGTATTTTCAGAAATATTTTCGTGTCTTGAGTTTGTCAGAGACACTAATGGCAATATGTTTCGAAAAATTGGTCTTCAATGGATTGATAATATAGAAAATATTTATATTGGGCAGGGATATCTTGTAAAAATGCATTGCCCCGCAGTTTTAAATGTAAAGGGAAAACCAGTTGATACACAAATACCTGTTAATCTTTCTTCATCTGGCTATCACCTTGTGGGTTATTTACCTGAAAATAATTTTACAGGCATTGAAGCTTTTGATTCAATTCTTGATCAATTGGAATTTGCCAGAAATACTAAAGGAAATATGTTGAGAAAAATTGGTGATACATGGATAGATAATATTGAAAACATATTTCCTGGTGAAGGTTTTCTACTTAAAATGAATGCTGGTGGGATGTTAATATATCCCATTTCGCAATAATGAATTCTTAAAGGATAACTTGTATTATGAGATGTATTAACAATAACCAAATAATATCTTGAAAAATAACTTATCCATTTAGTGATAAGATATAGTTATTTTTAACAATACCATAACTTAAGGAAGGGTCATTATGAAAACAAAAAAAACTATCTGTGTATTCTTTTTTTTGCTCACTTTAACCATCAGTTTTAATTTAACTTCATATGCAACAGCAAGTATCGAAGATAATTATGTCAGCGGCATTCCTAAGACATTGTTTGTTGCTAAAGGATGGTCAGCAAGATTTGAGGGCTATGTTATTTCCACGGGAAATCTGACAAAAGTTACCGCAGCAATTACTTTGCCTGATGACGAACATGATCATTTATCAATGCCGGTAAATAATAAATCAATTTTTGATCTGAGTGAGCTTCCACCATTTGATTCCAAAAAATATGAAAAACATGGTTTAGATAATTATCGTGTGGGCATATGGGCAAAATCTGAAAATATACCTGATCCACAAGATCCAATACATTTAATGAAAATTCAATTAGAAGAACCTGAAATCATCATAAACCTGGAAGGTGATCATAATAGAATCACAGATGCCGGAGAAGTCAATATAAAAGCCACAGCTACAGAATGTGATACACCCAATTTCGTATGGGAATCTACTGGTGGACAAATCATAAATCACAGCAGCAAGTCCGATAATCCCAATCTGATTACTTGGAAACCGCCTGATGTTAATAGTGAGAAGCCATTATATGTCAGATGCACCTTTTCACCCACTGACGCTCCGAATAATAAATTTAAACATTTTGTCACACAAAAATATAATGTCGTTGTAAGCCCGGATGAGCCAGTTGAACCAGAAACTCCTGAAGCGCCTGAATTAAAGCTATACAGCATTAATGAACAGTCAAAGCCGGAAATCAGATTACGATGGCAAAAAATACTGGACTTCAATATGGAACATAATGCTGATCACTACCAGTTCCAGTGTGCTGTTGACCCTGAAAATATCACTCAAAACACTAAATTAACTGTATTTCCTGAAGTTACAGGAGATAGCATTTTTGAAAGATTTAACCATACAATTGATTCATGCAATGGGAATCTTTTGAATGATGATACAACTTATTATTTAAGAATTTCAGGCGTAAAACAGAGTCTTGAAGGTGCATGGAGCGAAATAAAAAGTGTGACCATAAACATCCAGGATTTCCCATATTTTGATGAATCATACCAGGAACCTGACAATGAACAATCCGATGTCCCAAAAAAGCCGATTCTCAGATGGAAGGCCCTGGATAAAGACAATGATGATCTGGATTTTTATGTAACACTTGGCACTGATAAAGATAACCTTTTTACAAAACGCTATTTTCGAAGTGAAAAACAGGGGCAAAGTGAATATAATGTTGCTGAAGAATCTGGAAAGCCTCTCCTCCCGGGTAAAGAATATTTCTGGCAGATATGGGTAAGAGAAATTGGTAAAACAGATGATGATTATGGTGGAGAATACATTAAATCGCCCATTTGGTCATTTACAACTGAGTTAAAAGGCTCTGACCCTGCTATTGTTGATTTTGAACAAATTGGAGAAATACAGCCCAACAGTTCTGTAATTTTTAAACTTAAAATTCAAAATAAGGGCTCTGAGACAGCTGAGCCGCAATATATCAGAAGTGATTATATAAAAAATGGCAAAACGTTTGATTTTCTGAATGGAGAAGGAGATATGAAACAATATTTAGAGCCGAACCAGGAAGAATATGTTGAAATTGAACTCTTTTTCAGAGATGAAGTTATTGAGAAATATGGTACTGTTTACGATAACATCTTAATATCCGGCAGCAGTCAAATCAAATTTTATTTTGATTATCCTGACAAAAACGATATTTCCCTGACCAATAATGAATTAGTTGTGCCCATTAACTATACTGATACATACAAGCCGGAAATAACCTATTTTCATCTATATGCTATAGGAATAACAGATATAACCGATTATTTCTGGGCAATCAGAGAAAAACCTTTGTTAATTGCTCTTGGCACTAAAGATAATGATGCCTTATCCAAAATTATCTATGAGTATCGCCCGAATCAGAGTTCAGATTGGGATGAACTATATACAGAAATGGAAAACCTGAAACAAACCAGCTTTTCATATACCTGGGATATTCAAGAAAACTTAACACTTACAGATACAGCTCAGATCCGGGTACGCATTTATGATAATAAGAACAATCAACAAGAAGTCATTTCAGATCCTTTTCCCATTTATTCCAATAATACCAGCGCTACAATTGAAACCAGCAAAACATTATTGAAAACAGGTGATTCATTAGAATATTCCATATCCTTTAGTTCTGAAAATACTATTGAATTTGTTGAAATTCTTCTTGAAGCAGGCTCAAACTATACTTATTTAAAACGTTTCAACCCGGGAGGCGCTTCTGGCGGCCAGTATCAATGGACAATTCCTTCTGGCTATATTTCTAAAAATTGTTACCTGATTTTAACCCTGACTGATAATCGGGGAAATGAAAATGAATTTCGTTCAGATAAATTTGAAATCAGAGATAATACAGAACTCCCTGAGCCATTTAAAAAAGCCATTACATTGTATGATAATGAGTTTACTTTTCCTTCAGGCTCTGTGTATCGGGATCAAAACCAGGAAATTATTTTTACACGACTGGATAACAATAATAAAGTTCACTGCATTGTTGCACATGATTACGAATATTATCAAAACACAGCAAGCGGTAACTATGAAGATACTTTCATTGGTGTGAATAATAAATATTATACCACTTATGATCCTGATTCAAAACAAATATCCAATCCTGAATTAATAGCAGACAAAGATTATCAGGTTCTGGATTTCACTATTTTTGATGATAAACCTTTTATAGTGTTCAAAAAGAAAAATTGCGAGCAGCTTTACTATCAATATAAAAATGGGAGTAGTTTTACCAGTCCCAAAATAATTGAAAATAGCAGAGTTCCCAAAGTTTCGAATGTTTCAAAAAGAGACTCTGATAGTTATGAATTCATCGGATATCCTGGCCGATGTGTTTATCTGAATAATTATTTATGGGAAAATGATACTGTAGGGACTAATAAAATCTGGAAATATCCCTATGTTAATGGAGACTTCGGTGAAGGCGAGCTTGTTGTTATTCAAAATAATGCAGGAAGCACAGAAAGTATGTTGCATATTAACCCTGCAACCGATGGCAATAACATTTACTTTATTGATGATACTGGCTCAAGATTGATCAAATTCAATACTGATTCTCAACCATCCATGACTGCTTACCAATTACCTGTTACACTGTCTGATGATGAAGAAGATCTGTACAAAGTTGCATTAATTGCAATGAACGATAAGGTATTTTTGTTTGCAAACGCTAAGGTCTATCTTTTTAATGGCAGCAGTGTCGTTGAAAAAGCTGATATTGCTTACACTATTAACAACCAGACCCTTAACTACGCTCAAGATAATAAGTGGGATTTGGTCGATTGGATCAAAGCCATAAAAACAGAAACAGGTATCTATTTGATTATTGATCAATCCAGACCTGATTATTCTATGACTGCCAGAAGTAAGTATCAGAAAATTCTAAAATTTGATACATCGAATGCAAGTTTTTCTGTTCAGGTTGTTGATACTGAAGATAACATCCACGTACATGATTATAAACAATCAGAAGATTTTGACCTGACATATCTTTCAGATAATAAAGTTGTAGTTGCTTTTGGTTTAGATGAAGAACAAAGCAGCGATTTGCATAATTATTATAGCTTCATAAAAATGCTTGATATTGAAACCGGTCAGGTGGATTACCTTGGACCATTATCCTTTAAAACAAATAGCAGAGTGACTTTAATAAATTCTAATGGGACAATTTATGCTGTTGCGTCGAACAGTGAAACCGGTCAGATAGACTCTTATCGTATTGATTTTACAAATATAAATGACTCGAAAAAGCAGTTGGATGATGTCCAATTTATAAGCCTTGAAAACAATCTGTATGTTACATGGGGGAATGGAAGTTCTTACAATGGGACATGGAATACAGAAAAAAATCAATTAAATAATGATGTGTTGAAAAAAAATATAGCCAGACAAATTTACCCACAGGAAACTGAATTAATCGCACTTTCTGATGGCTACATTAATGGAAAGCTAAATACTTATAACAACTACATTTCCACACCAAAAATGTTTGAAGTTTATTTATGGCAGCAGGACACAAATTCGGCACAAAAAATACTTGATATTGATAATTATAATAGTTCAACTTTTTTTTCTTTAAAATTTTTTCAAACACCTTATATCGCTGGGTTTCAGGAATATTTAAACCCTGGATATGGAATCATATTGCTGAAAGAAGACCAGTCCCAAACCTCTCTTAATTTTTCATTTCAGCAAGGCATGGGAGCTTTATTTGGAGACGAGGCTGTTTTTATTGGTAATAATCCACATTCATCTAATAAGACAGTCCTGTCAAAATATAATTATTCATCACAAATAAGTACTGGTTTAATCCTGAATGACACAGGCAGTTATCGTATTGATATCGAACCCGAAAAAGTAGATATTAATCAAAACAAGTATGTTGCAGTTTCCTGGGATAATGTTCTGGCTGTGGGGGATTTGTCCAAAGATATGATTTTACCTGAAATAACATTTACACATGTTGAAAGAACTGTAAAACAGGGTGATACATTAATTCTAAGCTGGAATGCTTCTGATAACATACAATTGCAAAAAATTGAAATTTACAAAGAAAGCAATGGATCATTTGACTTA
>Ga0272440_1000597_pt1 | contig 30402 bp, 23 predicted proteins | sample SSMMMBAug17_FD_192440 | JGI IMG/M metagenome (GOLD analysis project Ga0272440, IMG submission 192440) | Marine sediment archaeal communities from Little Sippewissett salt marsh, Falmouth, MA, United States - SSM-MMB-Aug17 | ecosystem: Environmental > Aquatic > Marine > Wetlands > Sediment ... | reverse complement strand
AGCTCATTTTTGTAACGCCCTTACAGGGCTTAAGATTTTTTTTAATAGTTTCCCAGGGCGTTGCCCTGGGCTGGTATGTGCAGCCCTTTCAGGGCTAAGAAAATGCCCCCTTTTTTGAAATGCGCCCCTTTCAGGGCTAAAAAAAATAAAGTCTTTTTGGGAATGCAACTGGCAATTTTGGATACACTCATTTAATTTTTTGAAATTATTAAAAGTTAATTCGTTTCGATATAAATTTTGAAATTTCTCCGAGGCGAGTATTTTTTCACTGCCAAATGTGATTACACGCAAACAAAGAACAAATTTAAACAACAATTATTGATTGGTGTCAAGTTGAAAAATGATAGCAGAAAATTTGTTTATTTTGCTGAAAATTTTTGCATGAAATGAATTGTTTTGTGTAGATAGTATTTATTTGGTTCAAAAATCTCTAGACAGATACCGGTAGATTTTCATTAAGATCAGAACTGTTCATAATAAAGGGCAGTAATAGTATCACCAATGCCGCGATCCCATTGCCATCAGGTTAAGCAAGCCGGGTGGTACATTGCATTATGATCCGGATTATGGGCTTGAGATGTTTGTGCAGACTGTGAAAGATATTAAGTTGTTTTTTCAGACGTATGCGATATCCGGGATTATCCGGGATGTGATGCGAAAAATTAATATGCGTTGACAAAAGCATATTTTGAGATATAAAGTGAATTTTGCCTGCTTTTTTTAAGTAATAATATTAATTTTTTCTGGTTTTAATTGAGGGCTTGATATGTACAAACGTTTGTTAACCATACCATTAAAAGAGCGTAAAAGCTTTTTTCTTTTTGGTCCAAGAGGGACAGGTAAAACAACATTACTGAAAAAATTATTTCCCAATGTATTGTTTGTTAATTTATTACAATCCGAGTATTACAATCGATTAAGTTCTGACCCAGGCCTGATTCAGAAAATGATACCACCGCAATACACAGATTGGATCATCATTGATGAAATACAACGAATTCCTGAATTGTTGAATGAAGTGCATGATCTTATTGAAACCAAAAAACATGTGTTTATACTGACTGGATCAAGTGCCAGAAAATTGAGACGTAAAGGAGTCAATTTACTGGCTGGGAGAGCGTTAACATATTACTTGCATCCTTTAACTGCCATAGAACAGGAAGAAACATTCAATGTGATAGAATCACTGCGTTTGGGGCATTTACCAGCACGTTTTAACGAACATCATCCACAAAAATATTTAAAAGATTATGTCCAGACGTATATTCGCGAAGAAGTGCTTCAGGAAGGAATAACACGAAACATTGGTCATTTCTCACGTTTTTTGGAAATTGCCAGTTTTTCACAAGGTAATGTGGTAAATATCAGTGAAATTGCCAGAGAAGCGAAGATTAAACGATCCCTGGCGGAAAACTATTTTTCTATATTGGAAGACTTGCTCATAGGCGTTATGTTGCCTGTTTTTACTCGAAAAGCCAAAAGAAAACTGATTGGTCATCAAAAATTTTATTACTTTGATGTCGGTGTATTTCGTGCGATTCGACCCACAGGCCCTTTAGATTCAGATGCCGAAATCGATGGGCCGGCTTTGGAAACTTTGGTTTTTCAGGAAATTCGCGCCTTAAATGAGTATCTTGAAACAGATTATCAGCTCTATTTCTGGCGAACAAAAAATGGTCTGGAAATCGATTTTGTTCTGTATGGACCCAATGGACTGATTGCCATTGAAGTGAAACGTTCCAGTCATGTTCATTCTAAAAATCTTCGCGGATTAAAAGAGTTCAAAAAAGACTATCCCCCTGCAAAATGTTATCTGTTTTATAGTGGTAGCGATATTTTATATATTGATAATATTACAGTCTTGCCCATTGATCAGGCATTGCAACACCTGGATAAAATTTTGATGAATGAGGATATGCGGATCAGTAGGGCATAAAACAGATTTCATTGCTTGTTTTTTGTTCTTAATAATCACCATATCAAGCCCAAAGGATTAAAATTGAAAGAATATCTTGAAGAAAAAATCGGAAACCCAAGACTATTTTTCATCAAAGTAATAAATGGAGAATAAAAAATGCCTACAGCCCTTGAATTAGGTAAAACAGGTTGGAAACCTTTTTTAGGTAAAAAAAGATATGTACCAAAAATATCTGATTCACAGATCATTGAAAGGGATAAACTGATTCAGACTGTTTCTCATGCAGCGGCTCAGTTAAAACATGAATTTCAAGAGTTGAAAATTGTTCTTTTTGGTTCATTGGCCCACAAAGCATGGTATAGTCAAGATTCTGATATTGATCTGGCAGTTGATGGTTTGCCTTCAGATCAATATTTTAAAGCATGGCGAAAATTAGAAACGATGATTTCAAACCGAAAAATTGATTTTGTAGATATGTCTGAATTAGCAGAACCAGTAAAACAAATGATTCTTTCAGAAGGTATTGAACTATGAAATCTTATCAACAAGTTATTAAAAGGATTCATGGTGAATGTCAGATAATTGATCAAGTAATCAATCGTGCAATGCATGCATGGAGAGAAGCCAGCAAACAACCAGACACTCAAAGTCTTTATTTGGATGCTGTTGCTTTATACTTGCATGGGGCGTATGTACATTATTGGGTTGAGGGTGTCAACAATGGGTGTCTTCAATGGGGCATTTGTCACTTTCAGAAACGATAATCGATTTTAAAGGCTTAGTGTCCTCTCATCAAGTGCAAACCGATGTCGTAGCTGCGGTAGTCATGGCTGCTGCCGCTACGATTAGATTTGTAATTTCTGAATATTCATACCATATCTTCAATTATTATTTCTGTTGCCACTTTTTAATGATATGATTGACTTTCTCCTTGACTGCGTCTCTTGCATCATACCTGTCATAACCTTTTGCCAATAGCTTATCATATTGGGTTTTGCCATGCCGGATGTGCGCAGAAACAGCTAAATATATGGCTTTTTCGTCAAATTGTTTTGCAGATTTCGTTCTACCAATGCGACCACTATATTTCAAGCAAGCATGTTCTGCTATTTTAATTTCTGTGTGACGTGGACAACTCGGAAATAATTTACGAACCCTTTCAGCAAAACGATTGATATATTGCTCATCTAACGCTTCTCTTTTTTCTGCGGCACGTTTTCTTTTACGCGCTCTTATTTCACTATCAGCGAGACATTCCTGTTCTGCTTGTTCTAATGCATGTTCTTCAACGAGTAAACCTTGTCTTTCATATCTTTTGCGGGCACGACTCCATTTTAAAACAACAGCAACAATCTGAGAATATTTTCGTGAACGTCGTGTCAGTGCGGTGTCACCTGATGGAAGAAAAATCAGGTGGTCGATATCTGCACACGACAAACACACAGCACCTTTCTCTTTTTCAAGGATAATCCATGCATTATGGCCAAGTTCGTCACCACATTCGTCACAAATAGAATCCCTGCTTGAAATAAAAACTTTTAAATCACTCTTTTTGTCCATTTATACGTCCGATTATTTGTTGCATGATTTATTCCATATCTGAGAATGGCCCTTTTGCACCACAATGTTCACAAGAAAGGCTAACGCCATATGAACATTTATTACATTTTTCACAATGCCATTCACGCCAATCTCTACATGTGCCACAAATTTCACAATGCCAGGTTTGGTCATCTTGAACAACTTCAGACCAACAAAATGAATACCAAAAATCTTCACCACATTCTGGGCATGTATATGGGGAAATCAGGTTCTTTAAAGGCACTTCATCGCATCCACATGGAAGATCATAAAGCGTATTGAGTTGTTCTTCTGATAGTTGATTATATTTATTTATGTTTTGAATTGCACATATAGTGAGATTTTCAACATTCTTTTCATTGAGAGGGTTCTTACAATTCTTGCATCCACATTTGTCAGTACATGGTTGATTATTTTTCAAACAAGCACACCGACGGGTCGTACACCCTGATTTACAATTACAGCTAATTTCTGTTTTCATTTTCTAACCTCCTAGTTATACGCGTTGCACATATAATCGTTTAGCTTTTGTTTTTCTTGGAATAGCTATTGCTGTACAGGATAAAAATATTGTTCTTACAACGTGCAGTGTAAGGGCAAACCTTATGTTCGCCCCTACACTGGAATATGAAAAATGCCAAATAATCATTATTCATGCTTGAAATTTAAACAATCCCCTGATCCAGCATTGCATTAACAACCTTGACAAATCCGGCAATGTTAGCGCCTGCCATATAATTACCCTGTATGCCATATTCAGATGCAGCATCCATGCAAGTTTTATGGATATTTTTCATGATCATTTTTAATCGTGAGTCAACTTCATCTCTGGGCCAACTCAATCGCATACTGTTTTGGGACATCTCCAGTCCTGATACAGCCACGCCACCTGCGTTGGCTGCTTTGCCCGGCCCATATAAAATTTTATTCTCCAAATAAATATTGATCGCATCAATATCTGATGGCATATTTGCACCTTCACTTACAAGGAAAACGCCATTATTAATCATGGCCTGTGCATCTTTACCATTGATTTCATTTTGTGTCGCCGATGGAAAAGCACAGTCTGCTTTATAATGCCAGACCGGATTATAGTCCATTGAAGAATTTGATTCAGTATAAACAGCTTCAGGGTATTGATCCACATACTCTTTCATTCGGCCACGACGAATATTTTTTAATTTTTTTACAAATGCCAATTTTTCAGATGTGATCCCTGATTCATCATAAATACAGCCATTGGAGTCAGACAATGTTACAACTTTGCCCCCCAGTTCCAATATTTTTTCTGTTGTAAATTGAGCCACATTACCCGAACCAGAAACCAAACAGGTTTTGTTTTCAATGCTGTCATTTCGGGTTGCTAACATTTCCTGAGCAAAATAGACACTGCCATAGCCTGTTGCTTCAGGTCGAATCAGGCTTCCGCCCCATCCCAAACTTTTACCAGTCAAAACGCCTGTAAACTCATTGCGAAGTCTTTTGTACATGCCAAACAAAAAACCAATTTCCCGAGCGCCGACACCAATATCACCTGCGGGAATATCGGTATTGGGTCCAATATGGCGAAACAATTCTGTCATAAAGCTCTGGCAAAAACGCATGACTTCATTATCGGTTTTGCCCTTTGGGTCAAAATCTGATCCACCTTTGCCACCACCCATAGCCAGGGTGGTAAGTGCATTTTTGAAGACCTGTTCAAAAGCGAGAAATTTCAATATTCCTAAATTTACTGATGGATGAAATCTAAGTCCACCTTTATATGGGCCTATTGCACTGTTCATTTCAATACGAAAGCCTCGATTCACATAAACCTGCCCCTGATCATCAGCCCAAGGAACTCGGAAAATAATCACCCGCTCCGGCTCTGTTATTCTTTCAAGTATAGCGGTTTGGCGATACTCTGGATTTCGATCTAAAACAGGTTTTACAGATTCAATCACCTCTTGTACTGCCTGATGAAACTCTTTTTCAACAGGATCTTTTTCCTTGATGTACGCCATAAAGTTTGAAACATTTATCATGGGTCTTCTCCTTTTTTTTGTGAGAGGTCTTGTCCTCTCCATTGATAATAAAACATTTGGGATCATTCGTTATTTAATAATCTTATTTTTATCACATTAATATTTGATGAGCAATGCAAATCCAATTTTTGCCAGGAGCATTGATTTTTTCCCCAAAAAAAAAAGCCTTGATTTTAGAAAAAATCAAGGCTTTTAAGAATTGGCTGATCCAGGCAAATAGTCCTGAATCAGCAAGAAAATATATTTAAATGCTTTGGTTAAAGGAGGCTTATATTACATCATACCGCCCATGCCGCCGCCCATACCTGGTGCGCCGCCACCCATAGGCATTTCTGGCTTGTCTTGTGGAACTTCTGCGATCATTGCCTCAGTTGTCAGCATAAGACCAGCTACACTACCTGCATTTTGAAGTGCAAAACGAACCACTTTTGTTGGATCAATTACACCTGCAGCAATTAAGTCTTCGTAAATATTCTTATCAGCGTTATAACCATAAGGTCCTTCAGAACTCTTGACCTTATCAATAACCACTGATCCTTCAACACCCGCATTGTTTGCAATCTGTCGCAATGGTTCTTCAATTGCACGTTTGACAACATTTGCTCCCAGTTGTTCTTCGCCAGAAAGATTCAATTTATCGAGCGCTGCCAAGCATCGTACCAGAGCAACACCACCACCTGCAACAATTCCTTCTTCAACTGCAGCACGGGTCGCATTCAATGCATCTTCAACACGTGCTTTCTTTTCTTTCATTTCAGGCTCAGTTGCTGCACCAACATTGATTACCGCAACACCGCCAATTAATTTTGCAAGACGTTCTTGAAGTTTTTCACGATCATAATCTGAAGTGGTATCATCAATTTGTGCGCGGATTTGTTTGACACGACCTTCAAGATCACTTCTTGAACCAGCACCATCAACAATAGTGGTATTATCTTTATCAATATTGACACGTTTGGCTGTACCCAAATCATCCAGAGAAATGGATTCCAATTTGATTCCCAGATCTTCAGAAATCATTTTGCCACCAGTAAGAATTGCAATATCTTCGAGCATTGCTTTCCGACGATCACCAAATCCAGGTGCTTTTACCGCTGCAACTTGAAGTGTACCACGCAGTTTATTGACAACTAATGTTGCCAATGCTTCACCTTCAACATCTTCAGCAATGATCATCAAAGGTTTACCTGTTCGGGCAATGGATTCCAAAATGGGCAAAAGATCTTTCATATTGCTGATTTTCTTTTCATTAATCAAAATATAAGGATCTTCCAAAGAAGTCACCATTTTTTCAGAATCGGTTACAAAATAAGGTGAAAGGTAGCCACGATCAAACTGCATACCTTCAACAACATCCAATGATGTATTCATGCTCTTGGCTTCTTCAACAGTAATGACACCTTCTTTCCCAACTTTTTCCATAGCTTCAGCAATAATATTACCAATGGTTTCATCATTGTTGGCAGAAATTGTGCCCACCTGAGCAATTTCACGTTGGTCTTTGGTCGGTTTGCTCATGGATGCCAAATCATCGACGATTGCACTAACTGCTTTGTCTATACCACGTTTAATGGACATGGGGTTATTTCCTGCAACAACCAGTTTTTGGCCTTCTTCATAAATGGCGCGAGCCAAAACTGTTGCAGTGGTTGTGCCATCACCGGCAGTATCACTGGTTTTACTGGCAACTTCTTTAACCATCTGAGCGCCCATATTTTCGAACTTGTCTTCGAGTTCAATTTCTTTTGCAACGGTTACACCGTCTTTGGTTACATTGGGCGATCCCCATGATTTTTCAATTATGACATTTCTACCTTTTGGGCCAAGCGTTACTACAACGGCATCAGCAAGTGTTCTGACACCTTTTAACATCGCTTCTCTGGCTTTAGAATCATATTTTATTTCTTTAGCAGACATTTTTTTATCCCCTTACATTATTTATAGTTGTTGATTATTGAATTACGCCAAGTACATCATCTTCGCGCATGATTAAATATTCTTCACCATCAATTTTGACTTCTGTGCCTGAATATTTACCAAAAAGAATCTTGTCACCTTCTTTGAGATCCATTGGTGCGCGAGTTCCATCATCTTTGACTTTTCCATTACCCACAGCAACAACTTTGCCTTCAATGGGTTTTTCTTTGGCTGAATCTGGGATGATAATTCCGCCTTTTGTCTTGGTTTCTTCCTCAACGCGTTGGACCAAAATTCGGTCTTGTAAAGGTTTAATACTCATTTATAACCTCTCCTTTTTATTGAAAATAATTTATATTGGTTTTGGTTACAACTTTAGTGTTGCAACGACCATTTACTTCCTCAATTATTTAATGTCTATAACTAAGCTGAATAAATATCGCTTATCCAAATGTAATGACTGATGCAAATTAACACATGTTTTTTTTTATAATTCAGACCTGACGGGTAGTTAAGTTATCAATGAATGACATTCAATCAATAATTAACTATTCATCTGAAGTTGATTTAGCAGCAGCCTTTGTATCAGAAGATTTTGTTTCAGTTTTGGCTGTATTTGTTTCATTACTGTCACTCGTCTTCTTTGATTCGTTATTCTTCTTGCCAGAATAATCAGTTACATACCAACCTGTCCCTTTTAAATGAAAACTACTTTGAGAAACTATTTTATGTAATTTGCCTTGACATTGATTGCACGAATGAAGCGGTGCATCTGAAATTTTTTGCCAGGCTTCCTCAATTTGGCCACAGTTTTCACATTCATATTCATAGATCGGCATGATGACCTCCTGTGATTTTTTTGGTTTTTTTTATTCTTTCGGTAATTAAGTCCGAATGATGCCTTTGTTGAAAGAAAATATAGTTATCGTTTTTGGCTTGTCAAGGATTCAACCAATGAAAATTTGAAAAATATGATAGATTTTTTTTATGAATAATAATCAATTTTAGGATTGACATTTATTAAAACAACATATACTATATAAATTTTTATAAAGTTGATTTGAAAAAATCAAAGGAGAGGTTGCCGAGCGGCTGAAGGCCCCGCACTCGAAATGCGGTATCCGGCTAAAAGCCGGATCGTGGGTTCGAATCCCACCCTCTCCGTGGAGCAAATGTATTATGTTCAACCAATTAACCAATGGAGAGATGTCCGAGCTGGCTGAAGGAGCACGACTGGAAATCGTGTGTACTGCCAAAAGCGGTACCGAGGGTTCGAATCCCTCTCTCTCCGCCACCCTTCATTAAACAATTATGTCCTACCTTGTTCTCGCACGAAAGTATCGACCATCAACTTTTGATGAAGTTGTTGAACAGACTCATGTTACGCAAACACTAAAAAATGCTGTTTTATCGCATCGTGTGGCACATGCGCTTCTGTTCTCTGGTCCTCGAGGGACTGGTAAAACCACCATTGCGCGTATATTAGCCCGGTCTATGAATTGCTATGAAGGCCCGACTGAAACCCCTTGCAATAAATGTCGTTCTTGTCTGGATATTACTTCCGGCAATGCTGTTGATGTAATGGAAGTTGATGGTGCATCCAATAATGGCGTAGAGCATATTCGTGATCTTCGGGATAAAGTACAATATCGTCCAGCACATAGTCGATTCAAAATATATATTATTGATGAAGTTCACATGTTAAGTACAGCTGCATTCAATGCGCTGCTCAAAACACTTGAAGAACCCCCGCAGCACGTTTTGTTCATGTTTGCCACAACTGAACCCCATAAAATACCCATTACGATTCTATCGCGATGTCAACGTCATGACTTAAGGCGCGTTAACCTGGCTTCCATAACCAATCACTTAAAAAATCTATGTGAAAAAGAAAGTATTCCCATAAAAACAGAATTACTCTCAATTGTTGCACGTGAAGCTGGTGGAAGTATACGCGATGCCCTCAGTTTGCTTGATCAGGTTATTGTCTGTTTGGATAAACATGATGATAACCAGGATATTGATGTATTAGATATTTTGGGCATCCTGGACAGAAAAACAATTTTTGATTTATCCAGTGCTATCATTGAAGGAAATATTCCAGAATCACTGGATTTGTTGCATGATATTTATGCTCGAGGGCATGATTTAAAAAAAATGTTAATGGATTTGACTGCACATTTCAGAGACCTATTAATCGTTAAAATTGGAAAAAAAATTAATCAGCTGGTGAATTTACCTGAACATGAAATTGAGACAATGAAGAAACAGGTGGAAAAAATCAGCCCGCAATATATTAATCAAATTTTTGACAGTTTATTTCAAGAAGAAATTTTTATCAGGTACACTCCTCAGCCGCGCCTTGCCCTGGAAAAAACAATTATTAAAATAGCATCCATTCAGCCTGTATTGTCCCTGGACCATCTTATTGAAAAAATTGATGGGCTTCAAAAAACAATTGCAGATAACCCATCAGCAAAAATTGTGTACAATCGAATTGAACAGCACCCCCCAAAAGTAGCCGAGACCCAGCAAACCTGGAGACAACCCATCAAGATTGACGAAACAGAATCATCATCGCCCAAAGAAAAGACACAAATTATTGAGACCAAAGAAACAGAACCTACAAATGAAAAGTCAGTTCAACATGAAACCCAAACCTTCGATTCACTTGACATAAGCTGGAAAAAATTGTTATCAAGCATTCAACAAAAAATGCCAGCCATTGCACCTTCACTCAAAGATGCAAAAATAATTAGGCGAACTGCGGAACAAGTTACTATTGAAGTCAATGGCTCGCCATTTGACTTTAATCGTGTGAAAGAAAAACATGATGATTTTACAGCGATCGTTCATGAAGTTTTTCAGAAACCTGTTGCGCTCCACTTGGTTCAGGGAAATAAAACAGAATCTGCACTGGCATTACAAAAGAAAAAAAATGAACAAGAGCTACGCATAAAAAAAGACGCCAGGAATCATCCATTGGTACAGGAAGCCCTTCGCTTGTTCAATGGAAAAATTCTTGATGTTAAAGTATTATAATAATTCAACACATATGTATGTGTTAATCAAAGGAGTCGATTATGAAAGGTATGGCCAACATGATGAAGCAGGCTCAAAAGCTTCAATCAAAAATGTTAAAAATGCAAGATGAACTGAGTGAACATAAAGTTGAAGGATCATCTGGCGGTGGTATGGTAAAAGTTGTTGTAACCGGCAAACAACAGGTACACTCCATTGAATTGGAAAAAGAAGTTGTTGATCCTGAAGATATTGAAATGCTACAGGATATGATTGTTGCAGCTGTCAATGATGCTTTGAACAAATCTCAGGAAATGGTATCTGGAGAGATGTCTAAACTGACAGGTGGATTGAACATACCAGGACTAATGTAATGCGGCATTATCCACCTTCGCTCATTGCACTGATTCGACAACTGTCAAAACTTCCCGGTATTGGAGAAAAATCCGCCACGCGACTGGCACTTCACATCTTAAAGTCTTCAGCCGGTGAAGCCAAAAGTCTTGCTGACAGCATATATGCGGTTAAAGAAAAAATCCATTATTGTCCAGTTTGCTTTGGGCTGACAGATCAGGCAATGTGCCATATTTGTAATGATCCGGATCGCAATAAAAGTTTGGTATGTGTTGTTGAACAAACCGACGATATGGCTTCAATTGAACGATCTGGATCATTTAATGGCATATATCACATTCTTCATGGTACATTATCTCCCATGAATGGTATTGGACCTGATGATATTCGATTGAATGAATTGTATGCCCGTTTGAAAACCGGCGAAATTAAAGAGATCATTATCGCCACCAGTACAAATGTTGAAGGAGAGGCGACAGCATCCTTTATTGTTGAAAAATTGTCTGCCATACCTGTTAAGGTTTCTCGCATTGCAACAGGTGTTCCCATGGGTGGTGATTTAAAATTTGTCGATCAGGTCACCTTGAAATGTGCCCTGGAACGTCGGTATGAATTTTGACGAATAATTTGAGGAGTGTAACAATGAATACGAAAATTTCTTTGATGATTATTGCATGTTTTTCCATTATGGCATGCACGACCACCTACGCCTGGGATAAAGTTGGATATATTAATCTTCAACGTCTGGTAAATGAATCCAAAATGGGAAAAGCTGCAAAAGCAAATATTGAAAAAATGCGGCAAGAAAAACAAGCAGAAATTGATTCGCAATTAAAAGAAATTCAAGACCTCAAAGCCCTTATCGAAAAAAATGGCGCTTTGATGGGAGAAGAGAATAAAGCTGAAAAAGTTGAAGAACTTCAACGCATGTATAAAAATTATAAACGTATGGTTGCTGATGCCAAAGAAGAATTGGCCAGTGAAGATAGTAAATTGGTTTCTACTATTTTAGAAAAAGCTGATGGTGTTCTCAAGCAAGTTGCAAAAAAAGAAAAATATTCTATCATTTTAAAAGATCCTGATGCCATAGGATATTTAGACCCAAAAGTAGATATTACTGATGCTGTTATTCGGTCATTTAATAAGTTGGCGAGGTAGTGCGATTATTGTCAGATTGATATGCAAATCAGTGCATATCCTCAGACATATCGGACCCATCGGGCAAGTCAAACATTTCCGACCAGTCCGAATTGTCCGATGGGTCGGACTGGCGCGGATAAGTAAGCGATCATAAATTTTCGGGTATATCGTAGTAAATTAATTGTAACGTGCTTTGAATATTTTCTTAGCCTTGAAAGGGCGTTAAATAAAAGCCCAGGGCAACGCCCTGGGTTAAAGATTGATCAGAATCTTAGCTCTGAAAGGGCGACACATAAAACATAGATGTGACGCCCTTTCAGGGCTAAAAAAACTTTATGCACCATTACCCAGGGCGTTGCCCTGGGCTGGTATTTAACGCCTTTTCAGGGCTAAGAAGCCAAAGCATGTTAAATAATTAACTACGATCTACCCGAAAATTTATGATCGCTTACTTAGTATAAGGTTTTACATACAAGACAATGCATATTTCTCAATATATTTGCATCAGATATCGATATGATGTTTAAAACACCGAATAGCGAGTAAAGGAGAAATACATTGTTAACAACAAAAACCAATTATATTCTTTTTTTTGTGTTATGCCTGTTCTCAGTCCAGGCATATGCCTCCTGCTTTTCTTCACAAATAACCTGTCCAGACAATTTTGCATTGATTGTTCCCAATGAGGTGACAGAAAGCGATCCACCATTTCAAGCCATTGCCTGTACATCAATTTCTTATTCTCAAGCAAATGATATTCAATTATTATCCGCTGACCGCTCAGAAATAAAATGTCCGCAATATGCTGTGATGCCATCGCACTATACCTGGCTTACCATTGATATGACAGTGGTTGATGATTTTATTGCCGATGGTCCAATACAGATCACACTTTCTGCTATTTTTATGGGACAAACTGTTACCACTCAGATTATTGTCATGGATAATGATCAGAGCTCGGATATCTTACTTGAACAACAAGGTTTGAAAGATCTATTTGAACAAACAAATGGCAATAACTGGAAAAACAATACTCAATGGCTTAAAACTGATAACCCATGCACATGGCATGGGATAAAATGCGATAATGGTGTCATGCCGATATCGGAAATTCAGCTGAATGCCCATAATTTGTCAGGTCAATTGCCATCAACACTTAATCAACTCGCGGATCTCAAACGCTTGTATCTGGGGCACAATCATCTGTCAGGCAGTTTTTCAGACCAATTGAGTCAAACCCGCCTGCATATTTTGTGGTTGCAAGACAATGCTTTTTCTGGCGCAATTTCAGATAAGTTGGCACAACTTTCTTTTTTACAGGATCTGAATATTTCAAACAATCAACTCAGCGGTCATTTACCTGATAATATGGGTACTTTGTCTCGTCTGGAATCACTTAATCTAGCAGGCAATCAATTTACAGGTACATTGCCACAGACGTTTGATCAATTTAATCGCCTGAGCACACTAGATTTGCATGATAATCAGTTCACAGGATCCATTTCAGTAATTGCCAATCTGTGTCAACTAAAACGATTGGATATCAGCAATAATTATTTTACAGGTAACATACAGGATTTAACAAATTTACCCAAGATCCGCACATTGGATTTAAGCAGTAATAACTTTGACAATACGTTTCCCTGGTTACTGGCACAAAATACGCAGATATTAAGAATCAATGTTCAGGATACTCATTTAGGAGGGCAACTCCCCCAATGGGAATCTTTTGACTATGCGCTGTACGCATTGAATCTTAGCGCCAATCGTTTTATAGGAAAGATCCCTGAAACCATTGTTCACTTGACCAATTTATCGGCTGGCAATCTGGATTTACGATGGAATGCCCTATATGCTGAAACACAGGCTGTAAAAAATTTTATTGACCAAAAGCATATTGGACAGGATTGGGAGATTACCCAGACCATCGCACCATATCATCTGACAGCGACTGTTTTATCAGGTGACAGTATCCGAATCAACTGGACACCTTTTCAATCTGATACGACTGCCGGTGCTTATGAAATATTTTATGATTATACCCCTGATGGTATTTTTGGAAAATTAGCTTCAACCAGTGATAAAACAAAAGAATGCTATACTTTGACAAATCTAGACAGCAGTACCACATATTACTTTAAAATCAGAACACGCACCGACCCGCATGCAAACAATCGAAACATTGTTTACAGTGATTTTTCATCAGCCATTTCAGTTACCACACAAAGCATTATTGAAACAATTGCTGGAAACAATGGACAAACAAGACCATCAGGCATTGTTTCTGTGCCACCTGAAACCCCAATAGTTATTCACATTCTGCCAGATGATAATTATCATGTTGAAAATGTTTTGATAGATTCTGTAAGTGTTGGATCTGTAACATCCTATACGTTTTCAACAGTCCAATATGATCGTAAATTGCAGGCCACCTTTGCAAATGAAGCGCCGAAGATTGCTCCCATTCCACCGATCACCTTTGATGAGGATGTGGCTCCTTCTCCTATACCATTGACAATCAGTGATCGAGAAACATTCATCGACAACCTGACAATAAGGATTGTTTCAGATGATCTGGAGCTGATTCCAGAAGATAATATTCAGATTACCAAAATAGGATCACAGAAATTTTTACATCTGAAAAGTGCCCCGGAAATGTCTGGTATAGGAATAATCACCATCAAAGTATCAGATCCGCTGGGATTAAAAACGAGCCGTTCATTTACCTATACAGTTAACACTATTAATGATCCTCCTGTTGCTGATAATCTTTTCTTCAAGGCTTATGAAGATATTGAACTCGAAGGTATGTTTGTGGCAATAGATGTTGATAGTACCAGTTTATTTTATTCTGTTCGCGCCTACCCCAATCATGGTAAGTTAACCCATGATGCTGGCGATGATTCTTTTACCTATCGCGCTGATACCAACTATTCAGGCAGGGATTATATTCGATATACAGCAATGGATAACTCCAAATTAGGCCCTGAGTTATCCAATGAAGCGGTTGTTATTATTGATATTCAACCTGTAAACGATCCGCCAGTTTCAAAAGCAGGTGACGACTTTCATGTACTTGAAGGTGAAAGGACGATGCTTGATGGCAGTAAGAGTTATGATATTGATGATACTTTCATGCAATTTCAGTGGCGTCAAACACTGGGGCCTGAAGTTCTGTTGTCTTCACCAAACGCCATATCACCTGTCTTTATTGCCCCCCATGCAATTGCTGATAATCAGCCCATTTCATTGGTATTCTGGCTGAAAGTCTCTGATGATGAAAACGCGTTCACCCAAGATGACTGCATTGTCTGGGTAGAGCCAAGAGATCCCGCCATTGTGCCAATTGCGCAAATAGGAATGCCCCTTACTCCAGTATCTGGCCGGGTTCCTTTTCGTGTGGAGTTTCAGGATCGATCCATTGGTAGAATTGATTCATGGCAATGGTTTTTTGGGAATGGTCATGAAAGCAATCGCCAAAATCCCATATATACCTATGATAATCCAGGCATGTATACAATAAAACTTCAGGTGACAGGCCTGGGAGGAGCTGACACCATAACACATACAAATTGGATTACTGTTTTGGCCAATCCAAATGCTGTTTCATCAGTGATACCAAAAGAAGAACGTTCTGTCTTGATTGATCTTTTTAATCAAACATTGGGCGTTCAATGGCTTTGGCACACCCATTGGCTTGATCCAAACAGAAATGAATATTTTTGGTATGGTGTCACAGTGCCTGATAATCATGTTCGCCAATTGATTCTTTCTGAAAATAATTTAAATGGAGACTTACCTGATAACCTGCATCAACTGACACATATCCAGCATCTGGATTTATCAAATAATCAAATTATTGGACCATTGCCAGATAAGATAATCCATTTAAATCAATTGAAATTTCTGGATATATCCAACAACCAACTGGTAGATGAACTCTCCAGTGAGCTTAACCAATTGAATCAATTAACATATCTTAATCTTGCGAACAATCAGTTCTATGGCAGTATTCCGCAAACTATCGGACATATAAAAAATTTGCAGACCCTCAATCTCAGTAGAAATCAATTCATTGGGACGGTGGCATCATCATTTACAAACCTTACTCAGCTGACCTTACTGAATCTCTCATATAATCAACTGAATGGGGCATTGCCCAATTTTTTAGATCAGATAAAATCACTGATTCAGCTTGATTTATCCCATAATCAATTTATGGGAAACATTCCAGATGCATTGATGCGTGCCACAGGACTTCAAGAGATACTGCTATCTTCTAATCAGCTAGATGGTTCAATTCCTTCAGGCTTTGATCAATTTAATCATTTACAACGCCTTGACTTGAGTAATAATAGATTCAGCGGCACCATTCCAATAAGTTTGTATAATTCAACCCAACTCACACAATTAAATTTGAGTAACAATTTACTGGCAGATCAACTAACCTCCAGAATTACGTTATTAACACAACTATTGGCCCTGGATATCTCCTTTAATCAGTTTAATGGTGTGTTTCCAATTGAATTGACCCGATTGGAGAAAATGCAGATATTAAATCTTTCTCATAATGCTTTTTCTGGAAATGTTCCTGATCTTTCACGTTTACAACTGATGCGTAGCCTGGATATCTCTCACAACCATTTTAAGGGGGCTTTTCCTGACAGTTTATTGGCTTTACAACAAATTAAGACAATCCATATTTCTGGAAATGATTTTTCAGGTGAAATTCCAGAAGAAATCATGCAAATGACCTGGCTTGAAGACAGTGCCTCTGATTTTCGATGGAACCGCTTTACAGCAAACAATCAAAATGTAGAAAAATTTGTTGCCAGCAAACAAATAACCGGCAAAGAGTGGATCAATACACAAACAATTGCACCTTCAAATTTTTCATCAACAGAAGGAGAATCATGGGATGAATTAATACTCAGTTGGAATCCCATTCCTTATACCAGCGATGAAGGCGGTTATGAAATTTATATTGCATCACACCCCGATGGACCCTATGTTTTGCGGCATAAGGTAAATTCAAAAATTGAAAACTCATGTATTGTCAAAGAATTATCAATTAATACAACTTATTATTTCAAGATTCGAAGCTTTACCAAAGCGCATGCCCATAATCCGAACATACTGTTCAGTGAGTATGCCCCAATATTGCCAGTCACTGTTTATAAACTTTTTGAACGTCCTGAAAATCCTGAAAAACTTGCAGCAGAAACATATTTCAAAAATCGGGTATGGTTATCGTGGAAAAGTAATACCAATCAAGAAAATATCTATTATAGTGTATTTCGGAGTGAAACCATTGATGGCCATTATCAACGTATATCCACAATACCATTAATAAATGCATTTTTTATAGATTGGGATGTTCAGGAAGGCAATAGCTATTATTATAAAGTTCGTTCATATTTATATGATGCATTAATGACAGAGGATATACCATCAGAACTATTCAGTAATATCGTTCATGCAGTGCCCGGAACATCCTCAACCTATTCAATGAATGGCCATTTTAAAGTGGCGCTTGTATCTCAGGGAGATACTGCGGATTATGCCATGACCCTTGAACCGGCAAGCGGTTTTAAAGGTAAAATCAATATGAAATGCCTATGGCCTGGAGATGATCCAGCGACACCACCACCAGGCATTGAACCCATGTTTTATTTGTACGATTATGTGATGGACACAGAGTTAAAACGCATTCCACTTCCTGCACCCATTAACCTGAAAGTAAATGTTGTTCAGGATTATACACCATCAGTCCTCATATTCCAATTGTCTGTCATTGATTCTCAAACGCAAACCGAACGTTTGTTTTGGATGCAATTACATGTCATTCCCAAAAATGAATGTGGAATTTCTTTGTCATCAGACCGACCTGTCTATAATGAATACGCGAATATTCGTGTATCTGGCTTTATTTCCAGTAAAATGGCAAATGAACCGGTGGAAATTCAATTATTATCCCAGGAAAATGTTTTGGATCACGTACTTGTTAAAACACAATCTGATGGCTATTTTGAGACCATTTTTCACCCTAAACCTTGGGATGCTGGGTCTTATACAATTCATGCAAGGTGGGAAGTATGGGATGTGGATGATATTTTTTGTCCACAACCTTCTTATGCTGCTAGTTTACCAATTATTGTGGAGCAAAGCACCAGCAACATCCGGTTGACAATGAAGCCTGATCAACAACTGCTAAAAGTCAATCAATCTTTGGATATTGTGGGCGAGATCACACCATTGGTTTCTAATTCAGAAATTATGGTTCGCATTTTTGCACCGGATCAACCTCCTGAAGATCGATACATTCAAATAGATAATCAACATTACTTTGAGATAAATAACATTAAATTGACACATCCAGGTATCTGGCAAATAAAAGCATATTGGGCAGGAAATATACAATATCCTGGATGTGAGAGCAATCCCCTGGATCTTTTGGTAGAAACGCCTCCTGGACGTGCAATTATATTGGGCACACGTTATCCACAATACCAACGACAATTGCCGCAAAGCACTTTCGAAATGTGCAAACAAGTTTATAATCAGTTGCTGACGCGAGGTTTTAATTCAGTAGAAATTTGTACTTTAATGCATACTTTGGATAATGACCCATTAACACCTGATCAGCAGTTAGAAGCAATGGAGTGGGTAGATGTTCTCAATCCCACATCATCCGAATTTCTGGATGTCTTGACCCATGAATTTTCTGATGTACTTAATCCACATATGCCATTATGGATTTTTATGTATGGTTTTTCAGAATCAGATGCCAGTTTTATCATGCGAAATACTTATGATCGAATATCCGCAAGCCAGATTCAATTAACACTGGATCACTTGCAGACTCAGACACAATGTCCCATCATTATTATAATAGATATGCCATATTCCGGCGCATATATTCCTTATTTGTCAGGGGTAAATCGTGTCATCATAACCAGCTGTCAGACAACCAATTATCGGGTTGATCCTTCAAACGACATGTCTTTTAGCATGAAACTCTTATTTCATCTGTTTGCAGGAAATAATGTGTTTCAGGCTTTTGAAGAAAGCAAGCATTTTTGGGACAATTTGAGTTTCGTTTCAGCTCAAATTGATGATAATGGCGATGGCATATATTCTTCTACTGATGGAGACCTTGCCAGACAAACATTTATGAATGGTCCTATCATTCACACAAATTTGCCTCTTATCTCGAGTGTAAACATCGAACCACATTTGCAGTATGCCACAAGCCTTCCCATATCAGTAAATATAACAGCAGGAACATTTCCCATATCTAATGTAAAAGTCAACGTATTTGATCCAACACCAAACCCACTTTTTAAAGACATTAGCACTGCGTTAGAGTATATTTCCTATACATTAAATGCGACCGCTCTACCAGGTCTGTATAGTAATGTGCTTACCTGCCTGACTGAACCGGGAGTATATAGTTTATTGATCTTTGCCCATGATCGCAATCACAGTATATCGAATCCAGCACGTGCGACAGTTACTGTCACACCAGACACACCGGTATCGTATTTTGATTCTGTGCCAGACAAAACACGTCATACGCTGGATGCCTTGTGTGGTTTTTTTGAACCTGATGATCCTAATTTTCATCGGGTTGAAACCCCCACAGATCGATCATTGCACGCTATTTGGGGGCTCCATTATCGACATGTATTTGCTGTGGGTGACAATGGCACAATATTATTTTTTGATGGAAATCACTGGCAATTCATGGAAAGTCATACACAAAAAACATTATTGGCTGTGTGGGGCACATCATCAGATAATGTTTATGCCACAGGTGATGAAGGTGTGATGCGCCATTACAATGGAGAAATCTGGGAAACAGTTGAAACGCATATTGAAAACGCCCTATGTAGTATATGGGGAACAACGCCAGAAAATATTTATGCAGTGGGGGGACATGGTACCATTCTTCATTTTGATGGCATATCATGGCAACGACATTACACCAAATGGTATGATCGTTTGAACTGTATTTGGGGAAGGAATGCGCTTGATATTTATGCTGCTGGCGAAAATGGATTAATGCTTCATTATGATGGATCGGAATGGAATGCCATGCCCTTTTGTTCATCAGGTACAGTCGATATTGTGTTTGGTGATGAAACGCTTATTTTTGGAATTCGCTTTTTTGATCCCATTCACTTTTATGCTGGACAGGGATGGACACCGACCCGATCATGTAATTATTATGAAAAAAACGCATTCTGGCAAAGCAATTCAGAATATATTTTTTCAGCTGGTGAAATAGGACAGGTTTATATTTGGAGTTCACCCCCCATTTGCAGCATACCCAATACACCGCCAATCATATCTCCTATTTCAGATAGAGACGTCTTGCTCACTCAACCTGTTCCTCCCATTCCATTTACAGTGAAAGACAATGAACATTTTGCCTATGAACTGCAGCTTAACGCGATTTCATCCAATCCAGACCTATTGTCTGTTAATCAAATACAAATTGAGGGCACAGGTGCAGAGAGACTGCTTCGATTGAACCCCACATATGGTATGATTGGAGAAACTTATATTTCAATTGTTGTCAGTGATCCTTGTAATCGAAAACAAGCCCAGGGCTTTTTGCTGCGTGTAACTGATAACCGAATTCCTCATCCATACGATGGGCAAATAGAGATCAAAGATGTTCTGAAAATATTACAACAATCAGCAAATCAGGAATAAGAAAATGCCGACTCTCACAACAAAAGACATTCAAATGGATTCTGTACCCACGTCACCCGGCGTTTACTTGATGAAAAACAGCAAAAATGAAATCATATACGTAGGCAAAGCCAAAAATTTACGTAAACGCCTGGCATCCTATTTTCAAAAAAAGGATCATATTGATTTAAAAACAGAATTACTTATTCGAAAAATTCATTCATTTGACACAATTGTTACTGCGCATGAAGATGAAGCCCTCTTATTGGAATCCACGTTAATCAAACAACATCGACCCCGCTATAATATTCAATTAAAAGATGACAAGCGTTATCCACTAATTCGCCTGGATACCACAAGTATTTATCCCTATTTGTCAGTTGTTCGGAAAACGAAATCTGATGGCGCCATGTACTTTGGCCCTTTTGCATCAGGACATTCTGTGCGACAAACCATACAAACTATCAATAAATTATTCAAGATTCGTAAATGCCGACATAAAGAAGTCAAAAAAAGGACACGTCCCTGCCTGAATTATCAAATAAAAACATGCCTGGGCCCATGCTGTTTTCCAATAGATAACAAAGATTATCAAAAAATTGTTCAGGAAATTATTCTGTTTTTAAAGGGAAGAACGCCGGCACTCATTAAACAACTCAAACGAAAAATGGTGGACTACGCAGCGCAGCAGGATTATGAAAATGCGGCAATTATTCGGGACCGCATGCAAGCCATTGAAAAAATATTGGAAAAACAGGTGGCTGTGTCAACTTCACCTGTTGATTGGGATGTCATCGGATGTGCTGATAATGATCAAGGGATTGTTTTTACCATGATGTCTGTTCGTCGAGGTCGTCTTGCAGATACACGTCATTATTTTTTTTCAAAAGGCTTTGCGACCAATAGCGAAATGATGGAATCATTTATTCGAGAGTATTATGAAAAATTACCACTGATTCCAAATACTGTGATCACATCCCTTCAACTCACACATACCGATAGCCTGGAAAGATATCTGGCACAATTGAAAAATAAAAAAGTCGCAGTTATTCATCCGGTGCGAGGTGAGAAGCGACGATTGACTGCATTGGCTGATGAAAATGCCAAAAATGATTTAGCTGATCGTACTGCCGCTCAAAACAAACGTTTTCGGTCCCTTGATGGCATCCAAAAAGCGTTGAAACTCCAGGCAATTCCCAGCCGAATCGAATGCTTTGACAATTCCAATATTGGTGGGAGTTCACCAGTTGCAAGCCGTGTTGTGTTTATCAATGGCGAACCCGATGCTTCCCAATATCGACACTATCATATTAAGACAGTTAAAGGCGCTGATGATTATGCATCCATGAAAGAAGTATTGTCACGACGATTAAAGAATCAAACAGATCCATTGCCTGATATCCTGATGGTTGATGGTGGACGTGGTCAATTGTCTATTGCGGTGCATTTGTTATCCGAAATTCTGGGTAATCAGCCATTTTGTGTCATCGGAATTGCCAAAAAAAAAGACCATGAAAAAAAGGACAAGATTTATATCCCCAAACGCAGCAACCCTGTCAATATTTCTGATGATGCCCTGTTACTGCTTCAACAAATTCGGGATGAAGCCCATCGATTTGCAATACAGTTTCATCGAAAAAAGCATCAAAAAAATCAAATATCTTCTATTCTGGATGAAATACCAGGCATTGGCCCTAAACGAAAAACTTTACTGATCGAACATTTTTCAAAAATTCAGAATATTCGACAGGCAAAAGTGGATGACTTTAAATCAATTAAGGGCATTTCAAAAAAACTGGCCGAACAGATTGTACAAACATTCATGATATTTACACTTTTTTCTAATATTATTTATTAATTACAAATAGTAAAAAAAAAAAATCATTTTTTTCTTGACATTTTAATAAACTTATTATTTTTATAAAAAATGATTTATTAAACATGTTTGAAAGAAAAAACAAACAAGTTTGGTTCAATTTTTAATACATATCAAAATGAACACATCACCATGCACGAAATGGTGACCATGCCCTCAGATAGAAGATATTGCTAACAAGCGTTTAGCCAGTATTCATTCCCCAAAACGAAGGAGATCATCCAATGATAAATCTCAAATGGAATCAATTTATTGCAGGCCTGATTACATGGATTGTCATGGTGCCGGCCTATGCAAACATTCTCACACTGACCAATAGCAGTGGTAAATCACAGGATTCTGTCTGTGTGCAGCTTTCAGTAGATACCGCAAATCCAGTGTATGGTGCAGTGTTTATGCTTGATTACCCGTCTGATATTTTGTTATCCAGCATCGAAAGCCAGTACTTTGATACCTTTGATGCCCAAATGGCCAAAGCTTATGGTGAATCATACACGGATGATCTGAGTGGATATGGACATTCCTTTGTATTTGAAACCAATATAGATACAGGACAAACTTATATTGTAGCAGCACGTTTCACAGAAACGATGATAACACAAACCATGTTTGAATTTTGCTTTGATTTAAAAGATGCCAATCTGGCGAGTTCCTTTCCAATCTATATAAAACCAATACCACAAACAAATGATGAGGGGGTGATTGATCCTGAAAAAGATCCACATCCTGTGTTGACCGGTGTGGATACGAGCTATCCAAATACAAGTCATTTATCATATCCAGTATTGCTTTCTGGTGAAACAGATTCATCCGGTCATGTGCTGAATACACGTCATGGAATGGTTACATTTAATGCTGATAACACCTCGGATATTATTAATGAAGTTGTTGGACAAATCACCAGCGATATCCTGGGCAAAACTGACAGCGTTGCTAATGCAACAGTCAAACTTGTTGAAACCGGGCAAGTTGTTCAGTCTGATGCAAATGGTTTTTATACATTCACCAATGTTCCAGAAGGAGAATATACTGTAGAAGCCAGTTCTCCCATATTGGGAAACAATCAGTTTCAGATTGCGCTGTCTCAAACCAATACAACGATTTCGAGTATTTTGCTTAATCAAGTAGATACAGAAGATTTATTTACAGCAACAGAACTTCAAAATGCTGTGACTCTGGCTGTTGCACAGGCAATTGAAGGTCAACAGGAAATGGTTAATGCACTTCAGGAAACAATCAATAATATGTACTCTTTATCTGCCATTCAAAAAGCTGTACAAAGTGCGATATATGAAAAAGAACAGGTTATTTCTAAAATGCATCTCGACATCGACTGTAATGGTCAGGCTGATGCCTTGACTGATGGATTAATGATCATGCGCTATCTCTTTGGTATTGACGAAGGCACCAACCTGACTGACAATGCAGTAGATACAATCAATGGGACCTGCACATCAGAAGCTGAAATTATTGAAAATATCGAAAGGATTATGCCGACAATTGAGGATTGATTTGGTTTGATATGATAAAACCAAAATTGGATGATCATAAAAATAAAATAATATTAATAAACAAACATATGGAGAGTAACAGAATGAAACAAAGAAAAGCATCAAAATTCTGGACCTGGTTAATTGGGATCTGCCTTGGCTTGTGCCTGATATCGTTTACCGATCTATTCGGTTGGGATATTCGTACAGATCAAAAAAAGGGCATTGAAGATGCGATCATGCTGCTCAGAAATATTATTCCAGGAGTAGAGACCGCTCGTATCAATGGCACTGTGTACGATCAGACCGGTGAAAATGTTCTCAATGATGTCACTGTTGCTGTAAAAGTGGGGGCTCAGACCTATGAAACGAAAACTGGAGCGGATGGGACATTCCTTTTGTCCACCGGCCCAGTTGATCGTGGCGTGGCTTACAACCTGACTTTTTCAAAAGATCAACTGGTTGCAAATCGTTCTCTCGTATTTGTACTTCCCAATTTACGTATGGATATGGGAGATGTACGTCTTTACCCTGAAGATCAAACGACATGTCAGGTGAGTGGGCAAGTTCTTGATGATTTTTCCAATTTACCGCTGAGTGGCGCTGAAGTGTCCTTTGTCAACTCACAAAACCAGACGATTTCCACAATGACTGATACAAATGGTGATTTTGTTATTTCTGATGATTTTTTTCAAATGAATAGTACATACGCATTATCCATTTCAAAATCTCAATATCTCCCCCAATATGCCACAGTTACTATTTCATCCGAATCCAATACAATTGATCAGAACCCTGTTCATCTATATTTAAGCTATGGATCAATCAGTGGTGTAATTATGGATGATGAATCGGGTAATCCCCTTGCCTATGCGATGGTGACTGTAAAAGACAGTCAAAACAATACAATTTGCGCAAATACTGATCAAAATGGGAAGTTTCAATTGTCCAGTCCTTATCTGCATCTTGGGCAAACTTATTCTGTGTCAGTATCAAAAGAAAACTTCAGTGATCAGACAATGATGGTTACCTTAAACTTACCTGGAGATAATACCATCTCCAATACACCTGTTTCATTAAGCATTGATGCGCAAATTACAGGAAAAGTTATTTCAACGCTTAATTCACCCCTCTCAGGGGTTCAAGTGACAATCGTTGATGACAGCGACGAAACATTTTCAGTGGATACAAATGAGGCGGGTATTTTTCTGCTGACTGGAATGACATTGCATAAATCTTCTACCTATACCCTAAATTTTACCCTTAACAACTATGAGAATGGCAGCCTGGACCTTACATCAGTTCAACAGGGAATAAATGATGTGGGAGCAGTTACACTCAATCCCAATGCCCAGGATAGTGGTGAACATACAATTATTGGAAGAGTTGTTAACAGTTGGGATACATCACAAGGGCTTGCTGCAAATGTCGTCATAAAAGATCATAACAATACGAATCACGAAGTCGTATGCGAACATTCTGGAATGTTTCAGATTTCTGGTAGTTTTATTCCAGATCTATCTTATGTGGTTTATGCCAGTATGAACCAGTATACTGGCGAGCAAGAAAGTTCACGCGCACAAAAAATTGTCATCATTTCTCAGAATGATTCTCAAAATATTGGAAACATTCTTTTATATCCAATAGGGATCTTCTTTAAAATTGATACGCACTCTTATGCTTATCAAACAGATTTAAAACAAAGCTGGGAAAAATTTCTTACCGAAAAAACAGGCTTTACACTTACTGCCCGAAGCACTGATGATTTAGAAACAGCATCTGCTTTTTATATTCATACTGATGATATCATTCAATTACCTCAGGTTCCAGGTGATGTTCAATCAAGCTATCTTGCGGTCAATGGAGAAGCAAAAACTGCCGCCATAACATCCGGAACAATGACTGATGAACGCACCCATTCTGAAGCAGGCCCCCGAAACCAAGATTCAACACTGCCTTCTCTCAAAATGAGCAATTCAGTCATGCATCACTTTCAAATTACTGATGCAGGCACTTTTTCCATTGAAACCAGTGGCGAAATTGCACCATATTTGAAATTACAACTACTCAATAGTGTTGGCGGTTCGATTAGCTCGGTCAGCAATAGTGCCAACAGCAATGCCAATATCAGCCAGCAAAGTTTACAACCGGGATGGTATTTTGTTAGGGTTTCTGGTATCAACGATACCATTTATGGTATTTATGACATTCGCATTGCTGGCACAGAACAATTATCCGGCAGTACAGGACAATGGGAAACTGATAACTTGATTATCTCTTGGTATGATACGAGTAATCAGAGCATCTATATTGCTGGAAAAGATGAGTCGAACTCAACAGGAACAATTGATATTTCTCTGATGAGCGGTGTTGGCAAACTGGCACGCGGTACATTTACAGGTACCCTGCGAGCAGTGGCTCCCACCGGTTCTACAATAAACATTTCCAATGGATTTTTTAATGTGATCAGGAGTGAATAATGAAAAAACACCGATTATCAATTCAATGTTATTTGGGAATGATCTTATGGCTGGTGTTTGCAAGCTGCATGCCTGCATTTGCTGCAAACACAGACCTGCCGATCAATAGCCTGTCCATGACTGTTGGACAGAGCCATATTCAACTAATTAATAATATGAAGGCCATGATTGAGACACGCCACAATGGTATGACGCGAATCAGCATTGGCGTTGAAGATAAAAAACAAGATGTTGAAATGCTTATTCAGGCAGATGTACCTTCATGGGATGGAATTCATCCACAGTATGTGCAAACACAAACAGACGCAATTATGTTTATGCTCAAACATAAAAAAGGCGCTGTCTTTGTTGTTCCAGCGATTCGTTTTGCCAAAGATACAGGCAAACAGTATATTCAGCGTGTAAGATCGCCTAACAATACTGTCAAATTCCAAAAGCGCTCTCCAGACTGGACCCGAATGTCAAAAGCGAAACGCCTGGCAACAGGACGTGGCGTTATTCGAAATCAAGGGATGGAAGGCAGTTCCTTTTTTGTGAAAATTAAACCTGTTGTTAAAAATGGTACAGTTAAAGCTATTGTCGGTTCATTTTCTGGTATAGCCAGTATCGGTAAAAATCGATATCAAAAAGGAAATTTTGTCAATATCATGGATGGTCAATTTAATATAGAGGTGAATCAACATGCAAGTATCAAATAATTATCCACAATCACATAAACAATGGCGTACCATCATTGGTATCATCCTTTTCTGGATATGCCTGCCATTGGTGGTGCATGCTTTTTATGATCATTCCCATATGAATACATCTGAAGATGCCATTGTATTCATGGAAAAGCAGGGCAGTATTCAGCAACGTTGGTGCATTGATTATTTAAAAAGTAAAACCGGTGGACGTCATGAAGGTGAAATGTTCAGCGATGAAGTATCCGGCGATAGTGAGGATTTCAACGAAATCCGCCAGGAAAAAGGTTTAATTGGCAATGCGCGGGCAGGTGCTATTGTGGCCGATTATTTTCAGGATTTCTGGTGGAATGATACCACCGAGCACAACTGGCATTTTGACCTTGCTGGCGCCAGTCGGTTTTATCAGAATAATTATACATCTTATTCCCATTTCATGAATCTCATTCAAACCAACTATGAGGGAAAAAGAGTTATTGCCAATAATTTCAATGATTATGATGGCTACTCATACAATGGATCCTATGGATTTGACAGTGGCATAGGCTATGATATCACAGTTGCAACACTGATGAACAATTCCATGTTAACAATAGATCTTGCCAATTGTACTGAATGTGATGCCAAATATACATTGGCGCCAGATGGCAATCCAGCGACTGACTACAAACAAAATGGTTCTATCACACCAGTGGGTACGCCTGGCAAAGGCGGTTATATGCTTGGCAATCAGAATGGCACCAATTACAATTGTTTTTCCGATACCTTTGGCAACAATTGCCCGGATATTGGCAGTAAATTTGATGATATCTATCAAATCCCCAATACAACACCTGGCGACTACAGTTATTTTACATCAGATGAAGACTGGGTGATTATGGAACCTTTAGATAATGCAGCAACATTTTACTATAATGAATGGTTTTTGGAGGGCGGCGCAAGTAAGAACAACCAGAAAGACATCTCTGCAATAAAAAATCGATATTATACTTTATCTTCTGTGGATGTCAACTTTTTGACTGCTGCAATTCATTATGCCGGTGATGCCAATGTTCAGATTCATATTTGGAATACACTGGGATTCAACCATGCTGCCTATGAAGAGTGGATTGAAGGCATGGAGAATGATGATTATGGCTATGGTGAACGTGTATTGGGTGGCAATGATCCCAATCGAAACTTTGAGGATTACGATCTGGTCGCAGCCTATATTCGTGGGCGGGCAAATGATTACAGCACAGACCGCCTGGATGTTATCCTGACTGAGAATGCTTTTTTAACCTATCTGGCCAGAGAAAATCGAGATAATTGTGATATTATGCTTAATGAAGACAATGCCACGCGAAAAAATACAGCAACATATGCAGTGAATCAAGCCATCGCAACAATTGCAATCATGTATGAAAAAGCAGTTTTGGATTTAAGGAAGTATCGGTGATCAGTTAATTTTTCAATATTAGAAAGGGCGGACATGTTGTTCGCCCTCATTTCCTGATCTACTGTATCGATTCTGCATAATCATTATACCCCATCAGTGCAAGAATGGTGGATACACGAACTCTATTCCAAAACACATAAGGTAGAATCTTTAAGATAAAAACAGATCGTTTTACATTTGTGGACATCAATAATGTCATCAATCGAATAGCAAATAATAACCGATATTTGAATTTTACAGGATCTTCCTTGTTTTGACGTTTCCAAAAATTAATCTTCCAATAATGCTTCATTTTCCTTAAAATTTCATCAAAAGAATAAACACTTTGAACAATCTTTTTATAACCTGATGACAATTCTTCTATGGAGAGATTTTCTGGCTGAAAAACAACATGTTTTGTATCATATAATTGCCAATCTTTTGACAGAATGCGGCCTTCTTTATCCAGACGTTTATACAAATGGGTTCCAGGAAAAGGAGTCAGAATATTGATCACTGGGATCAGCAAGTTTGTTTCTTTGATAAAATGAATAAGATTATCAAAGGATTCGGTAGAATCATTTTCGTATCCAACAATAAAAGAACTGTGGACAAGAATGCCAAATGAGTGAATTTTTTCAATGGCTTTTTTATAGTCAAATTGTCGATTAATGGCCTTATCCATTGAAGACAGATTTTCTTCAGATATTGATTCAAACCCAATAAAGATTGCCCCGCATCCGCTATCACTCATTTTTTGAAGTAAATCGTCTTCTTGAGAAATATTGATTGATGCCTGACACATCCAATTAATATTTAATGGCTTGAGCGCATCAATCATTTCAACTGCAAAAGATTTTTTGGACAAAATATTGTCATCAGCAAAAAAGATGGCTTTTTTCTTCTTAAATACATCTTCCGATTCTTTGATACTATTGATTTCGCGAATAACTTGTTCAACAGTTCTTGTTCTGATTTTTTGACCATCAAAAGCATGAACAGAACAAAACTCACAATGAAAAGGGCAACCTTTTGTCGTTTGTATGATATCTGTCAAATACCTATTTTTTGACAATTCACGACGATCTGGAATGGGTGATTGTTTTAAATTGGCAAAACTGTCTGCCTGATAAATGGGTTTTAATTGCCCATTTTGGGCATCCTCAAGAAGGGTTTTCCAAATATTTTCAGCTTCACCAATAACCACTGTATGACAATGAAGCGCTGCTTCATCTGGACACATTGAAGGATGTATGCCACCTAAAACAGTTTTCACGCCTTTTTCTCGAAAAGTCTCTGATATATGGTAGGCACGTTTTGCAAACATTGTTCTTACACTAATCCCTACCAAGTCAACATTAATAGAATAATCAATATCTTCTATATTTTCATCAATAATAATAATGTCATGTTCGTCTGGGGTTAATGCAGTGAGGGTAGGAATTGCCAGAAGGTAGGAGACATACTTTCGACTCATCAAAAAAGATGCATGAAATGAATAATCATAAAAACTTTTTTCATTTTCCAAACTATTTTTTGGAATAATAAGTGCAATTTTCAAAAAAAAATCCTTTCAACTAAAGGTTTATTTAAATTAAGATAGAATATTTTGTGACCTGTCTTTTAATAATTATTATTCTCACCCCTGAAAGTCAAGCTTTTTTTTTTAGCCCAGAAAGGGCGTTACAAAAAATAGTCAGATCAAATAAAACATGTAACGCATTTCAGGACTTTAAACATTGCTTCATTTTTACTCGGGGCGTTGCGCTGGTATGCTGCTGTCATTTCAGGGCTAAAAAAA
>Ga0272440_1000596_pt1 | contig 30469 bp, 26 predicted proteins | sample SSMMMBAug17_FD_192440 | JGI IMG/M metagenome (GOLD analysis project Ga0272440, IMG submission 192440) | Marine sediment archaeal communities from Little Sippewissett salt marsh, Falmouth, MA, United States - SSM-MMB-Aug17 | ecosystem: Environmental > Aquatic > Marine > Wetlands > Sediment ... | reverse complement strand
CAGGCTCTGCCTGGGAACGTGTTCTTGGCGGCTCTGCCGCCTGTTCAGTTCGTAGGTGGCAGAGCCACCTCGGAAAACGTTCCCAGGCAGAGCCTGGGAACGAGTTTGCCTTAACCTGACGGCTATGGGCTGTGCTGTACCAATTTAATGCCCAAATTCAAAATAGGGCCGAATCTTATGTTCGCAAGAGGAGGAAAAAAAATGAAAAAAATTGGCGTAATGCTATCAGGATGTGGCGTTTTTGATGGTGCTGAAATCCATGAAGCGACCCTGACCCTGTTGGCAATTAATAAACAAGGTGCGCAGGCAGTTTGTATGGCACCGGATATGATGTTTGATGTTGTTGATCATTTCAATCAAAAACCGGCTGGAGAACAGCGAAATGTTTTGGTTGAATCTGCAAGAATTGCCCGGGGTGATATCTTGAATACAAAAGATCTCAACACCTCAGACATTGATGCTTTAATTTTACCAGGTGGTTTTGGTGCTGCAAAGAATCTCAGTAATTTTGCTGTTAAAGGTGCGGATGCGACTGTTCATCCAGAGGTACAACGTATTCTGGATGAAATGATTGCAAGTAAAAAGCCAATAGGTGCTATTTGTATTGCACCCGCAACAGTGGCAAAAGCATTGGGGCAATATCAGGTAAAGGTCACCATTGGTAATGATACCGATACTGCTCAGGCAATTGAGGGGACAGGCGCTAAACATATCCAATGTCCTGTGCATGATATTTGTATTGATGATGTTAATAATATTATCACTACTCCGGCATACATGCTGGGGCCGGGTATTAAGGATGTCGCTGTGGGAATTGATAAGCTTGTTACTGAAGTTATTCAGCGGGCTTAGGAATACTTTAATTAAAAAAACATCATCAATTTATAGTTCGTAAATCGTACAAAAAATCAAGGACGTTTAGGAATGCTCGGAAAATAACATGCTCATTTTTCATGATCGTACAAAAAAAAATAAGGTCGTGTAGAGACGTAGCATCCTACGTCTCTACAGTACAATTTCCTCAAAACGAACAATATCAATAATGGGGATGTTATATTCTGAAATTTCCTTAGAGACGTAGCATCCTACGTCTCTGCAATACATTTACCTTGTCAGGCAGATCAGACAATAGGAGAAACATTCAATGCCAACCATAGTAATCGCTGATGATGACAATCATCTCCGATCCATGCTAAAACAAATAATAGAAACTGAAGACTACAATGTTATTGAAGCCATGAATGGTCAACAAGCCATTGATTTTGTCAAAAAACATCCAGTCGATCTTGTGATTACCGATTTAATCATGCCCACAAAAGAGGGCATTGAAACAATCAATGAACTAAAACACCTAAATCCAGATTTGCCCATTTTTGCAATGTCTGGTGGCAGCCTGACCAATGCGAAAGTCAATTTGAAAATTGCCCTGAACCTCGGTGTATCCAAAACATTCTTGAAGCCATTTGATGTTAATGAAATGCTTGAAGCGATTAAAGCGATTGTGTAAAGCATGCTTAGGAACTCTCTGAAAATAACATACTCATTTCTCGTGAACGTACAAAAAAATAAGGTCGTGTAGAGACGTAGCAAGCTACGTCTCTACAGTACAATTACCTCAAAATGAACAATACCAATTAATGAGGATGTTATTTTCAGAGAGTTCCTTAGAAATTTTTCTCGTTCCTACGCTCCGGCGTGGGAATGCATAGTGCGACGTGTAAGCGTCACATACACGAGGAATAAACATGAGTACTGGGATCCATAGGATGCTGGAGCGTCCAGGAATAAATTCCCACGCTGGAGCGTCGGAACGAGTAAACAATAACCATACCAGGACCATAATTGAATGATACAAATATAAAGGACAAACCCAATGAAAATAGCAACAATTATCCCGGCAAGATATCAATCCAGCCGATTTGAGGGCAAGCCACTGGCCCCAATCCATGATAAACCTATGATTCAGCATGTCTATGAACGCGCTGCACGCTCTCGGGCAGTAGATATTACTGTTGTAGCAACAGATGACAAACGCATTCAAGAGGCAGTGGAGCAATTTGATGGCAAAGTGATCATGACCGATACAGTCCATCAGTCGGGTACTGACCGGCTGGCAGAAGCCGCTCAAATATTGACACTGGATCCGGACGATATTGTTATCAATGTGCAAGGCGACCAGCCTTTGATTGATCCACGAAGCATAGATCAGGTAATTAAACCCTTTGAAACTGATCATGAACTGCAAATGTCTACATTGGGCTTTCGTATCGTCGATCCACGAGAAAAAATTAATCCAAAGGATGTCAAGGTTGTTTTTAATAGACAGGGCAATGCATTATATTTTTCACGTGCCCCCATTCCCTTTGGTCGTGACAAACCGGCTGATGATATGTTTAAACATCTGGGAGTATATGCGTATCGACGAAAATTTTTAGATACATTTAATCAGTTTCCACAAGGTACGCTTGAAAATATTGAAAAACTGGAACAATTGCGAGCATTGGAAAATGGTGCTTCTATTCGTGTTGTTATAACGCCATTTGATTCTCCTGAAGTTGATATTCCCGATGATATCAAGCGAATTGAATCGCTGATGGACCAGATGAAAGTTTAGAACATTACATAAAAATATTTATTGTAATCTTAATAAAGAGGTAATCATGTCTCAAGAAATGAGCATCTATGGCATTGCTGTCGATCAATCCAACAATAGTCCGGTCATTATTTTAAAAAATAAAAACAATGAAAAAATTTTGCCCATTTGGATAGGCATTCTTGAAGCAACCCCTTTGGCAGCTTCAATACAAGAAATTCAGTATGATCGACCCATGACCCATGATTTATTTAAACATTTTATGAACTTAATGCAAATTCGTATTCAAAAAATTGAAATTTCAGATATTGTGGATAATACCTATCATGCAACAATATTTTTTTCATCTCAGGACTATGTGTTTTCTCTGGATGCCAGGCCCAGTGATGCCATTACAATGGCATTGAAATTTAAAGCCCCCATCTATGCCAGTGACACTGTCTTACAGGAATCATTGCCACAAAAAGCATTTACATACAGTAACAACCAGCAGGAAATTATAGATAAAAGCAAGGATGGTGAAAAATGGCTGAATTATCTGCAAAGCTTATCTGTTGATGATTTTAACGAATATCCTGTTTGAGTATCAAAGACATACACCCGATGGATGGTCTCCAGGAGTGTCAGGTAGGTTGCAATCGATAGCCCTATTAAAAATAAGGCAATCAAGACTTTTGACATATTACTCTGGGACAAAGCGATACTGATCTGGTACCCTATCCCAGAATCAGCCGAAAGAAACTCTGCTACGATTGTTCCAACCATCGCCAGGGTGGCACTGCCTTCAATAACAGTCAGGATTTTTTGGCGATGCTCATATGCACGAATTTTAACTTCCAAAAGCCATGTTAATTTTTGGGTCACTTTAAAATAATGCTCGACATCAGTAACTGATTCGGTAAACACGCCAACAAATGTTAATAACAATGGGAAGTAACATATCATGGATGTTATCAATAAACGTGGAATCAGGCCATCACCCATCAAAATAAAAATGATTGGTGCAATCGCAACCACAGGGTACGCCTGAATATGATATGCGCCTGCCTTAATGAGTTCACCGCTCCATGAATTCAATCGTCCGACAATCCCAATGGCACAGGCAAGAATAATTGATAGCATATGCCCCATTATTGCAATCAATATGGATTCCAGCATATCTTTGAAATATATCAGTCCAACCCGCCTTGCGGTTTGCATAATGTCCATAAAAGCTGGGATGACATAGTCCGAAAGGTTCAGGCAATATTTAATGATAAATAAAAAGCATACCCCGCAGGCAAACAATATCATAAACTGAATTAAGCGATTATGTGGCATGGACAATCTCCAGCATGTTTTGTTTTAAAGTGTTTGAGTCCAAAGTCTTTTCAAATATATAATTTTGCCCGCTCAGATGATAGACTTGGGGGGTTTTATGCGGTGGACGAAGCACCATGATCTGGTCACAAAATTTGCACACTTCCCGCACATGATGGGAAATATAAATAAAGCACTTGCTTGAGAATTGCTGTTTAATCAATAAAATTATTTTTTCTCGCATAGATTCATCCACATTGGCCAGACTTTCATCCATAATTAAAACAGCGTCATCCTGAAATAAATAGCGAATCAGGTTTACTCGATTTTTCTGTCCCAAAGATAGCTGTTCAAAGCGAGCATGCAGACATTGTTCAACACCAAAATCAGACATCATTTGCCGCCACAGATTATGGGAATGACTCGGCAGAAAGGCTTTAAAATGGGTTTCAATGGTCTGCCAACCTGGAAAACGTTCCTGATTTGTTGTATAAATTACATTTGTGGCCTCTGATTGACAGGTAATCGTTCCATCATCCGGAGCAATCATGCCAGCCATGATCCTGGCCAATGTGGATTTCCCAACACCGGATTCGCCAAACAGTGCATGAAAGCCAGGGCCATGATAGTTGAAGGATATATTATTGAATATTAATTGGTCACTGTTGTATGCGTAGGATACATTATTGCATTGAATTTTTATCATTTTGTATCAATATTTTTATGGCCTAAAAAACTCGGACATAATTTGAAGAAGATACAATTTTATTAAATGGAATGCTAAAAAATAAATTCCCCATTACATTTACCTCAAAACGAACAATATCAATAATGGGGAAGTTATTTTTTTTCCATTACTATGTAAAACGAAACAAGACCCATGAGATCAGACATGAGAATCATATCCGGAAAATACAAAAAAAGAGCATTGCTTCCTCCGCCTGATAGGTCCATCAGACCCACAACAGACAGGCAGCGTGAATCTTTATTTAATATCCTGTCAAACATTGATGCAATCATTGACGCCAGGGTACTTGATCTTTTTGCAGGCACTGGGGCACTGGGCATTGAAGCTCTCAGCAGAGGGGCACAGTCGGTTGTATTTATGGATAATTCCAAAAAAGCAATCACACTGATTAAAAATAATATCAAACGCCTTCAAATTGAACCATTCACTACAGTTATTCAATGGGATGTGCAAAAAAATTTAACGCGTTTAAGAGAAAAATCATTTGATTTGGTTTTTATGGATCCGCCATATAATCTTTTCTGCATTCATGAGACATTATTAAAGCTTCAAGAGGCACAATGTATAAACAGTCATGGCATTATTGTTGCTGAACATGCTGCCAGACATCAAATTATATTGCCCAATGGGTTCACACAGTTTGATAGTCGTACATATGGGCAAACACAGTTTAGTTTTTTATCAGAGAACGAGCTGTGAGCGTTTGCCTGGTTCCCAAAAATGTATTTATTATGATGTTTATTTCTTTGTTTGTCAAGGCAAACCGGGTTAGGATTGAATCGAACCTTACGTTCGCTCTCGGAACAATATGCAGAAACGAACATGTGTTTTCGCGCATAGGGTTTGTTGTTATTTTAATGTATCGGAAAAACAAAATCCTGCTTTGTATTGGTTCAAGTGCAATTCCGCTTGCTAACGCGCGCGGATCTGAAAATTTCGGCAGTTTTTAATCTGAGCCGCGCGCGTTAGCAAGCGGGACTGTACTTGAAGCAAATATCAAACAGGCTTTCCGAAGACGCATAAAAGTTAGGCTAATCTAAAATTTGCCCGAAGGGCACTATGCTCTTTTACTTTAAAACCAAAAGGTTAGGGGATTATTTTACGCCCCGCCCCAATTGGGTAGTTGACATCATTATCCAATTGTTATAGACTTTCAAATTTTAATTTGTAATTATCTAAACTAACGTCTTTAAGGATAAGGAGTTCTCTGAAAATAACTTCCCCATTATTGATATTGTTCGTTTTGAGGTAATTGTACTGTAAAGACGTAGCATGCTACGTCTCTACACGACCTTATTTTTTTTGAACGATCAAGAAAAATGAGTATGTTATTTTCAGAGCATTCCTAAGGAAAACTCGAAAAATAAGTTCCCCATTTACTTATGTGCCAGCCCGATGTAGGGGCGAACCTTATGTTCGCCCTCGAACTAATAACGCTTTCGTTCCTATGTACGATGGGCGAACACAAGGTTCGCCCCTACACGTTCTTGGCAACTAAGGAATGCTCTAAAATTATCTTCCCCATTATTGATATTGATCGTTTTAAGGTAAATGTACTGTAGAGACGTAGCATGCTACGTCTCTACGCGTCCTTGCTTTTTTGTACGATCAATGAAATGAGGATGTTATTTATAAAGCATTCCATACTCATTTTTCTTGATCGTTCAAAAAAAATAAGGTCGTGTAGAGACGTAGCATGCTACGTCTCTACAGTACAATTACCTCAAAACGAACAATATCAATAATGGGGAAGTTATTTTCAGAGAATTCCTTACTTATTCATGGAGATTTACTATAAAAACAATTATTATAAAGAAAGGTTTCAAATGATAGTGGCAATCAATGGTGAAAAAGTATCATTTATGGATCCAATAACGATCGCCTCCTTTCTGGATAGTAAAAGTATCCAGCCAGATTCAGTTGTTGTTGAACATAACAAGATAATTGTGCCATCAGAAGATTATCAAACAACCTGGCTCAACCATCAAGATAATCTCGAAATTCTCAGATTTGTGGGAGGTGGTTAATATGAAACCCAATAATGATCCTTTTGAAGTGGGTGGAAAAACCTTGTCCAGTCGCCTGTTCATTGGTACAGGCAAGTATTCATCAGATCGTATGATTCCTGAGGTTTGTAAAAGCACTGGATCGAATGTTATTACAGTTGCCTTGCGACGCGTTGATTTCAATGCAATCACTGACAATGTGATGCAGCATATTCCATCACATATGCAACTGATGCCCAATACCTCTGGTGCAAGAGATGCCCATGAGGCAGTTCGTATTGCAAGACTTGCCCGGGCAACTGGATGTGGCAATTGGATAAAAATAGAAGTTATTACTGATAATAAATATCTTTTGCCTGATGGCTACCAGACCGCAAAAGCAACAGAAATATTGACAAATGATGGCTTTGCAGTATTTCCATATATCAATCCAGATTTGTATGTTGCAAGAGACCTTGTGAACGCAGGTGCTGTTGCAATTATGCCTTTGGGCGCACCCATTGGTACCAACCGCGGACTTCGTACCGAAGAAATGATTCATATTCTTATTGAGGATATTGATCTTCCCATCATTGTTGATGCCGGTTTGGGGAAACCATCCCATGCATGTCAGGCCATGGAAGCTGGTGCAGATGCCTGTCTGGTCAATACAGCTATTGCGACTTCTGAAAACCCGGTTCTCATGGGAAAAGCTTTTGCTGATGCCATCCAGGCTGGCAGAAATTCTTTTTTAGCTGGAAAAGCACCTACCAGTCAGTGGGCGGCAGCGTCTTCTCCTTTGACTGGCTTTCTTCGTGAAGGTTCATCATGAGTTTCTTTTCTGTTTATGAACAATACTGTCATGTGAATGTAGAACAAATTATTGATGGATTCAATCAACAATCGGTTGCCAGATGTCTGGATAAAAGTAGACTCTCTATTGATGATTTTTCTGCACTGATTTCCCCATCAGCAGTGAACTTTCTGGAGCAAATGGCTCAAAAAGCATTTGATATCAAACGTCGATATTTTGGTAATACAATTCAATTGTTTACACCCATGTACCTGTCCAATTATTGTAATAATAGGTGCCTGTATTGTGGCTTTAATCATGATAACATTATCGAACGAAATCAAATGTCACTGGATGAAGTTGAAAATGAATCAAAAGCCATTTCATCAAGTGGATTGAAACACATTTTAATACTCACAGGCGATGCCCCAGATAAAGCGTCAATACCTTACTTGAAATCCTGTTGTGACATATTAAAAAAATATTTCAGATCCATTTCAATAGAAATTTTTGCCCTTGATACAAAGGGCTATGCTGAATTAATCCATTCCGGCGTTGATGGCTTGACCCTTTATCAGGAAACATACAATAAAAGCCTTTACCAAAAATTACATCCAACAGGCCCCAAAAAGAACTTTTTATTTCGCCTGGCAGCCCCCCAATGCGGGGCTGAAGCGGGTATGCGGAATGTGACAATTGGCCCCCTTTTGGGCCTGGATTCCTGGCGAAAAGATATTTTCTTTACTGCACTGCATGCAAAATGGCTGGAATCTCATTATCCTGAAACAGATATTTGTATTGCCTTACCCAGGATGCGTCCTTACAATGGAAGTTTTCAGCCAGAACATACAGTGACTGATCGGGATATGGTGCAAATGATTACTGCTATTCGAATATTTCTGCCCAGATGTGGAATTACAATTTCAACGCGTGAAAGTGAATCCTTTAGAAATAATATCATGACTCTGGGGGTTACAAAAATGTCCGCAGGCTCAAAAACGTCTGTAGGGGGCCACACTCGGATAGATATCCAAAATAATCAATTTGAAATTTCAGATACACGATCAGTGGAACAGATGGTTCACTATCTTGAAAAAATGCAAATTCAACCAGTGTTTAAGGATTGGGAACCTTTCTAATGATAACACCAGACATGAATATTTTTGAAAAAGGATTGGGTCGATATATGAATGCTGAGTCTTTATCCAGTATTGCCAATATCACAATCGGCATTGCCGGATGTGGTGGGATTGGGTCCAATTGTGCCCACAATCTGGTACGTTGTGGCTTTAAACATTTCGTTTTGGTTGATCCGGATTGTGTAGAGCCATCAAATTTGAATCGACAGTTTTACTTTACCAATCAGTGCGGGCAACCCAAAGTAGACATGTTGAAGCAGAATTTACTTGCAATTAACAGTAATTTATTGATACAGGCCATTCAGACAGAAATTATCAGTGACAACATTGAATCCATATTCTATAATTGCGATGCCATTGTTGAAGCATTTGATGCTGTTGTATCCAAAAAGCTGCTGGCTGAAAAGTATCTCAACTCAAACCGCTTGGTTGTCTCTGTTTCTGGCATTGCTGGCAGTGGAAATGCAGATGATATTGTCTGCAAAAAAGTGAATCACAGTTTTTATATGGTCGGGGATTTTCGGTCGGAAGTTACTGAAAAGGTTCATCCTTATTCCCCTAAGACAAATATTGCTGCTGCAAAGCAGGCAGATATTATTTTTCATTACTTTAAACAATAAAAACGAAGAATACGATTATGAAAACAAATACCCCATTTTTAAGAACCATAGATGCCAACCTCAATCGTGTTTCTGAAGGCATCAGGGTGATTGAAGATATTTTCAGATTTGAATATGAAAACAGCACCATCATCAATACCCTCAGACAGTTGAGACATCGTGTGAGAAACACCGCAAGGATGCTCACGCCTTTACTCCTGCATAATCGCCATGTTGATTCTGATCCGGGAATTGCAATTTCCATGAATACACATACTGATCCTCATAAAGAGGTCATCCCTGCCAATTTTAAAAGAGCACAGGAAGGCATGCGATCTATTGAGGAAACCCTCAAATCAATGGGCAGGCTGGATATTGCCAGGCAATATGAACAAATGAGATTTCAAACCTATGCCCTTGAAAAGCAATGTTTTCAAACCTTAGCCAGGATAAAAAAAAGTAACTTATTTCCATCAACTGATATCTATTGCCTGACAGCTGAAGCACTCTCATGTGGACGCTCGAATATCGCTGTTGTGGAAGAAATGATTGAAGCGAACATCAAGATTATTCAATATCGGGAAAAAGAAAAACCATTGGGTGATCAATTTCAGGAGTGTATGAAAATCAGGGAAATGACACAGGCCAATGATGTTACATTCATTGTCAACGATCATGTTGACCTTGCATTGATGACAAATGCTGATGGTGTCCATCTTGGGCAAACAGATTATCCTGTCGAAGCTGTGAGAACATTGACAGGAGATGATTTTTTAATTGGTTTATCAACCCATGCACCAGAGGAAGCGATTCGCGCCCAGAAAGCAGGTGTTGATTATATTGGTGTTGGCCCTATCTATAGCACTCAGACTAAAAAAGATGTCTGTGATCCTGTTGGCCATACATATCTTGAATTTGCGGCTGCCAATATTTCCATCCCATTTGTGACCATTGGCGGTATCAAAGAACATAATATCCATGAGGTCATACGTCGCGGGGCAACATGTGTGGGCATTGTATCAGAAATCACCGGGGCGGATAATATTGGACAAAAAATCCAGTCAATCAGAGATAAAATAAAGGAATGTCAGAATGAAACAATATAACACGCAAATGGATGCTGCAAAACAGGGAATCTTGACCAAAGAAATGAAACATGTGGCTGAAACAGAAGGCATGGATAGTGATCAACTTCTTTTAGCCATTGCAAAGGGAAACATTATCATTCCAGCCAATCAAAATCATGTCAGCCTTGTTCCAGCAGGAATAGGCGCTGGCTTGAAAACAAAAATTAATGTCAACCTCGGAATATCAAAAGACTGTTGTGATATTGATCGGGAAATGGAAAAGGTTCAGTATGCCATCAAATTAAAAGCGGATGCAATCATGGATTTAAGCTGTTATGGTCAAACCCAGGATTTCAGAAAAAGATTAATCACCATATCTTCGGCCATGATTGGTTCAGTGCCAATATATGATGTCATTGGATTTCACGACAGGCAACTCAAAGACATTTCTGTTGATGACATTTTCAAAGTTGTTGAAACCCACGCAAAAGATGGGGTTGACTTTATCACAATCCATGCCGGTTTGACACAATCTGTTGTGGATAAGATCAATGCCGGAAATCGCCTGACAAATATTGTTTCAAGAGGCGGCTCCCTCTTATTTTCATGGATGGCTTTGCATGAATGCGAAAACCCATTTTATGACAGTTTTGACCGATTATTGGCCATTTGCAAAAAATATGATGTCACACTCAGCCTGGGTGATGGCTGTCGTCCCGGATCAATCCATGATTCCACTGATGCGGTTCAGATTGAAGAATTGATTGTATTGGGAGAGCTGACACTGGCAGCCTGGGAGGAGAATGTTCAGGTAATGATTGAAGGCCCGGGACATATGGCACTGGATGAAGTTGAAGCAAATGTTTTGCTTGAAAAAAAGCTGTGTCATAATGCGCCATTCTATGTTTTAGGCCCTGTTGTGACTGATGTTGCGCCCGGGTATGATCATATTACCAGTGCTATCGGGGGCACGCTGGCTGCATCCAAAGGTGCGGATTTTCTTTGCTATGTGACACCGGCAGAGCATTTAAGGCTACCAGATCTTAATGACATGAAAGAAGGTATCATTGCCACAAGAATTGCAGCCCATGCAGCAGATATTGTCAAGAATGTCAAAGGCGCACGTGAGTGGGACAATCAAATCAGTCAGGCCAGGCAAGACCTTGACTGGGAAAAAATGTTTACACTGGCTATTGATCCAGAAAAAGCCAGACAATATCGGGCATCATCAATTCCTGAACATGAGGATTCATGCACCATGTGCGGTAAGATGTGTGCGGTTCGAACCATGAATCAAATTGATAGACAATGAACATATTATATTATCATCAACATTTTTCCACACCAGATGGCGCCTCTGGTACACGCTCATACGAAATGGCACGTCATCTGATTCAAAAAAATCATCGTGTCACAATGATTTGCGGTAGCAGTGAGCTGGCACATACTGGATTAAATGGGCCTTTTTCCAATGGTCGTCGTGAAGGCATGGTGGATGGTATCCATGTGGTGGAATTTCATTTGCCTTATTCCAATAAAGATAGTTTTTTTAAACGAAGTCTCACATTTTTTCGTTTTGCCATGAAAAGCATTGTATGGGCATTTACCAATCCATATGACCTCCTCTTTGCAACATCAACACCATTAACAGCAGGAATTCCAGGCATTGCCGCCAAACTATTTCGGCAAAAACCATTTGTGTTTGAAGTGCGTGATTTATGGCCTGAATTGCCTGAAAAAATGGGGGTCATTCAAAATCCCTGGATTCTTTTGGGCATGCACATTCTGGAATGGCTTTCATATCACAGTGCCAATGCATGCATTGGTTTGTCTCCGGGTATTGTCAATGGCATCTGCAAGAAAGGGATTGCAAAAGAATTTATTTCAATGGTCCCCAATGGCTGTGATATTCAGTTAATCGGGCCAATTAAATCTTTTGAAAACACCCCAAAAAAACAATATCATGCGATTTTTGCCGGTGCCCATGGGATTGCAAATGGGCTTGATGCTGTTTTGGATGCAGCAGTTGAATTAAAAAAAAGGGGGCGAGAGGATATTCGTTTGATTTTTATTGGTGATGGCAAACTCAAGCCTGAGCTTCAAAAACGCGCTTATGAAGACAACCTGGACAATTGTGTTTTTCTGGATCCCATTCCCAAAACACAACTCATTGAAAAACTTAAAAATGCGGATATTGGCTTGATGATCCTTGACAATATTCCTGCCTTTTATTATGGCACATCGCCCAATAAATTTTTTGATTATATTGCCTGTGGATTACCAGTAATCAATAACTATCCGGGATGGCTGGCAGACTTAATCCACGAAAACAGATGCGGATGCGCTGTTCCGCCGGACGACCCTGATGCTTTAGCCAGAGCCCTCATTACCCTGGTAGACAACCCTCAAAGGTTGAAAGAAATGGGACAAAACAGCAGAAAACTGGCAGAATCACGTTTTGATCGAGAGTTGTTAGCCAATCAATGGATACAATGGGTGGAGAAAGTTTATGCCAATGGATAATTTTTTTAAACGTTGTTTTGATATTTTTTTTTCAATGGGGATTATCGTCGTTTTTTCTCCAGTTATGTGGATTCTTGCTGCATTGATTCGCCTGTCAATGGGGCCTGGCGTGTTTTTTTTCCAATATCGGCCTGGATTGCATGGAAAGGCATTTAAAATGATTAAATTCCGAACCATGCAATACGCAACAGATACAAAAGGAAATCCGCTTCCAGACAAAGATCGATTGACGCCATTGGGTCAATTCTTACGTAAAACATCCCTGGATGAGCTCCCCGAGTTTTTCAATGTCCTCAAAGGTGATATGAGCATTGTGGGACCTCGCCCTTTACTCATGCGATACCTGGATCGTTACACACCCCAACAAATGCGACGCCATAATGTAAAGCCTGGCATTACCGGATGGGCTCAGGTTCATGGCCGAAATGCCATTTCGTGGGAAAAAAAATTTGAACTGGATATCTGGTATGTTGATAATCAGACTTTTTATGTGGATATCCATATTCTCTTGTTGACCATCAAAAAAACGCTTTTGGGAGCGGATATCCATCATGAAGGATGTGTGACTATGGAAGAATTTAAAGGATAAGGAATGGGCGTATGGTGTATTTGGGGTCAGACCTTGATTATCCCCTAACTTGTACATACGCTCATAAGGAATAAATGCTTGATTGACACACAGATAAATCGTTTATCTCAACTGGATCCAGAACTTGGCCAGTTACTTTCAAAAAATTTAGCATTTTGTAATCCTGATGATGTCCAGAAAATTATCAATACAACATTTTGGGCATTCAATATGGAAATTCAGTTGGGATACACAGTATTTAAAGGGTTTGACCTCTTACTTTCTGCCCGAGCTATTGATTTAATTGATATGTTCATTGATGACGTTCAGCACTACACCCAGATGGGAACATCTTTGGGACTTCTTATGGCTGAACATTTGCCATTGGTTTTATTGAAACGACATTCACAATTGACAGATCAATTCTATCTAACATTCAATAAACTATACACCATTGGGCCATACATCCTTTATCGGCCATTTAAATCCTTTAGCAGTGTTCTGCAATCAGGTGATTTTTTGGGTGCGATAGCCATGCTTGAACTTTTCAGGTCGTCTTTTTCCACAGCATTGGATTATCATCAAAGCAAAAATCTCACCCAATACCTTCCCAGACTATGTCAGTCACTTAATCCTGAAAAACGTGCCTTTCAAATACAACAACTCACCCGGGTGGCAAAAACCAATATTCAATGGGTCTATGCCTGTGAAACCGGATTTGAAAAAGGCTTGCAAACATTAAGGCCCGATGCATTAAAAACATTCATTGACACAGGCATTACAAAATATCCTTTGCAAACTGAAAAAGGAATGCTTTTTTTTGCAATGGACTCTGAAATAGCAAAAAAAGTATTTGAATCTCTCCAAACTGCTTTTTTTTTAAACCTGATTCATGACAAACTCAATCAATATATCCATGCCCGCATTGGTGCTTATGTTGGCATTCGGTCTCAATCCCGATTGCCCAGGCACTTTACCCAATCTGATGAGAATACCCTTGTTTATAATGATAGTGTGTGTATTTATTTGCCAGATGAAATGGCCTTTTTTTCCAACAAAGATGATAATCGTCTGCTTTACAAATATCTGGTACGATGGGAAGCCAGCCATTTTGAATGGGGAACATATGATTTTGACCTGGAAAGATTGATTGATAACTTTCCTGAAATAAATATCATTGATTTTCCACCAGAAGGAAGCGATCTTCATCGTTACCTCCATTCCTTTTCAAATTTGACGTTGGCCAATAATTTATTCACATTGTTTGAGCATGCGCGAATTCGATTGCGTCTCATACACCATTATCCTGGCATTCTGCGGACAGCCATACCTGCTTTTAAATCATTATTGCCAAAGGAAAAAGTGTCATCGCTATTTCAGGATATCTATAATGCATTGGTTTGGGATGATCCCCCCATGGAAAGCATTTCTAATAATTTTTATCATCATGTTATTTATCAGGCAAGAAACCATCTGGATGATAACAATGCCACAGTTGAGACCAGTGCATATCTGGTCTGGATATTGTACGATGTTTTTTTTACTGCATTGAATGATTACTCAGTCAAAACGCCATTAAACAGCAATTTTTGTTCAGATCTAATAGAAGAAACTGTCAGACCCGCAGACCAAAAGGCAAGCAAACTTCGTACAGCATTAAAAAAAATGAATCTGAAAGTTTACAAATCAGATATCCGAAAAAAAATTATTCAACAAGGCGATTTAACCGGAGAAGACTTTCAGGAATTGATTGCAGACCTTGCTGAACCAGAATCATTAGATTACAGCATGATTCAAATACGAGAAATGGAAAACATTGATGAAGTCCTATCAGCACCAGAAGAAACCAGTGATATTTTTCATTATGACGAATGGGATAAAGATATTGGCAGCTATAAAATAAAATACACCCGAGTCATTGAGAATGAATACTCCCAGGCACATAACGATCACTACGAAAAAACACTTGTGTTACATTCAGGGCTTCTTCGTCATATCCGCAGACGTTTTGAGATGATTCGTCCGGAGGGACTTAAAATCCTTCGGCGATGGCCAGAAGGTGATGCCTTTGATTACCGGCAATTACTGTCCTATGGGATTGATCGTAAAATAAAAAACACGCCATCAGATCGCCTGTATACAAAAAGAATAAAAGAATATCGGGATGTTGCTGTTTTTCTTCTGGTAGATTTGTCTCGATCAACAGCCAATATGTTGCCACAATCCAATAAAACAGTTCTGGATGTTGAACAGGAGGCGATTATAATTTTTTGTGAGGCGTTGAAACAATGTGGTGATCCCTTTGCCATTGCTGGCTTTTCAAGTTCAGGTCGTCATTGTGTGTCTTTTTATTGGATAAAAAAAATGGCCCAGCCTTTGACGAATTCTATTAAAAACAGGGTCGGAAACCTGGCTGCTTTACGAAGTACCCGTATGGGGGCTGCAATTCGTCATGCCAATTACTGGTTTGAACAGTGTCTGGCAAAAATTCGTCTGATGATTGTTTTAAGTGATGGTTTCCCCAATGATACAGGTTATAAAAAAGACTATGCAATCCAAGACACGCGAAAAGCCATTCAGGAGGCATACAGTAAAGGCATACATGTACATGGCATTACTGTAAATCTGTCCAGTCATGCGCAACTGAATGACCTTTATGGGAAAGGGAAATATCATGTTATTTCTGATGTCACTGAGCTGCCGGATCAATTGCCAATTATATATTATCAATTGACAAAATCAGTGTGATCTATTCCAATGGAACTGGCATCATGTTATACTTTTTTAAAATGCCATGTATCTCACCAGAATGATATAGTAATTGATAAGTCTGGTTAAAGGTGTCAATCCATTTTGATGGTGTCAATTGCGGGTTGAACGCAAAATAATAAAAAACTTTGCAATGGGCACCGGCATATCGAATGTTTACCAGCTTCAACTTTTTGATTAGACTAAACCCAACATCATGATTGGAATAAACAGCATTGACACGCCTGACAGATAACTTTCGAAACCCGGCTTCATCATTGTCTTCCATGTCAATATAGAAATCTTGCATCTGTCGTTTAATTTCATCAAGGGAGGCAGAAGTATTTGAAGGTCCAAACACACCCACAATATAACCGGCAATATCTGCCGGTTTATTATACTCCAGCATGTTGTTTTTATTGACAAAAAAACCATATTCTGTTTGTACCACAGGCGGTGAAAAGGTCAGCCATTTTTCTCTGTCAGGGTTTTTTCCAATAAAAAAAATGCCATTGGCGCGTGCGCGCTTTACTTCATAGTAAGCGCGTCGCCAGGGGTATAAATCAATCATGCAATCTGCTTTCATTTTATGACATACTGCCCTGACAATATCAACAGAAGGGCCTGCAGGCTCACCCGCTTTATTTACATAGCTGAATGGTTCAAGATTTTGAGTTGTAAAAGATAAATGGATGGCAAATGATGGCGTGGCAAGGGTAATCATACAGATAATCGTTAGACAAGATTTTTTCATGGGCAGTGTCCATTACTAAAGCAATTTTTCAAATTCTTCAACCGGAACCGGTCTACTAAAATAATATCCCTGATATGCCTTACATCCAAGGGTACCCAATAGTTCCAATTGTCCTTTGGTTTCAGCGCCTTCAGCAATAGATATCATGTTTAATGAATCTGCTAAAGAAATAATTGCACGAACAATATCTCGGCTTTGACTGTCATCAGGGAGATCCTGGATAAAGGATTTATCAATTTTAAGTTTATCAATGTTAAATTTTTTCAAATATGCCAGTGAGGAATGACCAGTGCCAAAATCATCCAAAGCCAGTTGAAATCCAATTTGTTTCAGGCGATCCAGCTTTTCGATAACTTCTTTGTGATCCATGACAATCCGCTCTGTCAATTCCAACTCAAACCAGTCACATTGCGCTTTCTCGGATTCAATAATTGATTGGGTCAGTTCTACAAAATTTCTTTTTCTGAACTGATAATTGGAAACATTGGCAGACATCATTAAATTTAGCCCTCGATCACGCCATTGTTTGATTTGCCTGGAAGCCTGTTTGAGCATCCATTCCTCAATATCTCCAATTAAGCCACTTTCTTCAGCAATGGGAATGAATTTATCAGGGGGAATAAAACCCTTTTCTGGGTGATGCCATCGCAACAGGGCTTCACAACCGGTCATTATACCGGATTCAATATTTACCTGAGGTTGATAATACACTGACAATTGATTTTGTTGAATTGCTTTTCTCAGTCCACTTTCAATCAAAATATTGTTACGAATCATTTCATTTTGGGCCTGGGTGTAGAATTCAAAGCGTTTTTTTCCCAGATCTTTGGCCCTGTGCATGGCAGTATCTGCGTATTGAACCATTTTTTCAGCAGTCGTGGCATCATCAGGGTACACACAAATACCAATACTGACAGAAGTGTACAACTCCACATCTTCAACAAAAAAAGGCGCTTCAAGCATGCCCAAAATTTTTTGTGAAAAATAAGCCAGATCATCGGTTTGATTGAGTTTTTCAAATATAACTGCAAAAACATCCGCTCCCAGACGCGCCATTATGCCAACTTCTTGAATTTTTGGCTTAAATTTTTCCACTACTTGTTTTAATAATAAATCCCCTGCCTTATGTCCAAAGGAGTCATTAATATATTTAAAGTTATCCATATCAAACAATAAAAGCCCCAATTTCAATTCATTTTGACTGGCAACACTGATTGCATTTGTCAGACTACTCATTAATGACATGCGATTGGGTAAGTCTGTCAGTGGGTCATAATGGGTGAGTTTTTGAAGACGTTGCTGTGTTTCACGTTGTTCGGTAATATCCATAAATATGCCAATAAAGTTGGTGAGTTTTTCTTGCTTATCTTTTACTGCATAAATGGATAGAAACTGGATATAGATTTCACCATTTTTTCGTCGATCATTAATTTCACCCTGCCACATGCCTTCTTGCTTAATACTGCCCCACATGTTTTGATAAAAGTGATGGTCGTGCCATCCAGATGACATTATTTTGGGGTCTTTGCCAGTGACGTCAGCAGATGTATAACCAGTGATTGTCTCAAAACCTTTATTGACCATGAGAATTTTCTTATGAACATCTGTAATGATAATACCTTCATTGGTTGTTTCAAACACTTTGGCGATTAACTGAAGTTGTTCCTGAATTTTTACTGATTCCTGAATATTTTTGACCACAAAGCAATAAACATCATTTTGCCGGATGCGCATGGGATAAATTCTGATTTGAACCGGCACTTTTTGATTGTTGTTGATAATATTTGCTTTAAAGTCTTCTATTGCGGTTTCAATGTTCTCAGGATCAAATTCAAAATGATCAAAAAAGGTGTTGATCGTTTGATGAAACAATTCATGTTTTGGCTGTTCAGTCAGCTTTTCAGCCTGTTGGTTGGCATTGATTATTTCAAAGGTTTTTGGATTGATGACAAATAATGCATCAGTAGAGCGGGTAAACAACTGCTTGAACCTGTTTTCAGAGTCCCTGAAAATAGTTTGCAGGGTGTTGGCAACAGCTTGAATATTTTGAATTAATGAATGCATTTCTTTAATTGGACTGTCAGGCCATACCGGTTGCTTTTCATTTAACAGCTTGTGGGGCAAATTTGATGTTTCATTGGACAGGGCCTGAATCAATGATTCCATTCGGGCACTTAGCCAGTTGGAAAGAAATGTTGCAATAAAAATCAGCAGTAGCATCAAGCCAAACAGGTAAATATAGAGATGCTGAAATTTCTCCATCATGGGTTTTAATGATTGTTTGATTGCCAGGCTAAACCCATTGCCAATACAGGAAATTTCATACACCATATGTGCTTGTTTCCATTTCAGCATTTTAGGCAAATCCGGGTCTTGGGGAAACAATACATACAGATTGTCTTGATAGCCTTGCTTTATACCTTTCAAATGTTCATGACGATTTTGAAAAACACCTTTTTGGCCAACAGTCTTATTGCCAGGATCCCATTCATGAACAATGATATTATGATAATTATCCTGTTCTGAATCCAATTGAATAACTTCATTCAAATACTTTATTTTTTGAATATAAAGAAAATCGTGGTTGGCATTTTGGGTGAACACATAGATTTGCGTTGGATCAGTGGGCATGAATTGGATATTATCCTGTATGGTTGAAACAGTCAAATTTAATGATGTAAAACTGGATTTTCGTTTTTTACTGGCAATAATTTGATATTCTTCATCCTGAACTGATTTGGAATAAATTATCTCAAAAGGATTTTCCTTGTCTAACCGTATAATTTGCTGTCTGGCATGAAAGAGTTGTTGATAAAGCCCCATTTCTCTTTTATTTTCCCGCTTGAATAAATAGACTTGATTGGCGATCTGCTGAGAGTGATGGGTTATTTCTTTTTGAATGTTATCAAAATTTTGATTAAATATCTGTGATGCAATCATATTTGTAGAAAGAAAGATAGAAACCATTGTAAATCCCATAATCAACATCAATAAGATATGCTTGAAATGAACTTTCTTTTGATCCTGTCCCAGACATATTTTTTCAAATGGGATATAGTAAACCATCAAACCTGCCAGCAACGCATTAAAAAGACCATTGGCTGGCTGCTTAAACATGATCATAATCCATTGTGTTGGGCTCATGTTCATAACCAGGGCATAGAAAATATAGGCCAGGGGGATACCAATAAATAACCAGTAAATTGCATCTGCAATAAAAAGGTTTTGCGTCTTTCGTTTGAGTAACAATCCTACAAACCAGGCTTCAAGTACAAAACTGATTCCTGCATAAGGGTGTCCCCATAAAACGATTGTATATGCATGGACCAGAATCGCACACAAAACGCCGATGGATTGTCCAAATATCCATAAAGCAATCAGTACAAAAATGCTGCCAAAAATCTGGTTCACACCAAAAAATAATTCAGCATTGTAAATATTACCCAATATGCCCAATGTTGTGAGAATCAAAAATGTAAGTATTTTTTTTTTAAAATGATTCATACTCAGTCCTTTGATATGACGCTATTATTTGCAGGAATTATACCATTTGGGGTCGGACCAGGACAATTAATTAAAATTACTAAAAAAGTTTAATTTTAGGGCGTCAAAAAGGGTGCTATTTTAGAAAAAGTGTGACCTAATTTCAGCAAATATTCCTTAATACCGCAATAACCACTGAAGCCATCCCTTTTGAATTTTAATCGCAGCCTCAGGACAGATTTCCGTGCAGCAGAAACACCGGATACAGGAATTATAATCATACAGGGGTATGGATGTCGAACCTTTTGCAGGAGAAATTGCTTTGGCTGGACAGATTTGTTTACACTGATAGCACAATGTACATTTTTCTGGATTGGGCACTGGCTTTTCCAGAAGTAATTGTTTGAATAGAGAGGAAGTAAAGGGCCATCGAACTGCATTTGAAAATATGCTGTTTTTTGAGGCTTTAAATGATGCCAGTTGAAGGTTTTCTATTGGATCGCCCACAATTTCAATTTCATTTGGATCTGATATGCAAAAAGATCGCTTAAAGCCTGCAGTTAATGTGGGTACGTCATCAGGAGGAATTTTGACGATTTGTGTTACAGTCCAATCGACAGCCAATGGATCTCGGCCCATTATAATCACACCAATTTGCCTTGGTATACCTGATAAACCAGGACCTTCACCTTCCATGCCTAGAATACCATCCATAATATGCAAAATGGGTTTGGGCGGATCAAAACCAAAGCATAAGGCCCCATAGAGATCCATCATATAATTTGAAAAATCATCTCTAGAGGGCGCTTTTAAGTGGATACGAGATTTTTTTAAGCCGGGTATGGCGCCAAACAAATTTTTTAATGCCCCGGTAATAATTGTCAACCCATGCGTTTTGAGCTTGGGAAGATTGACAATCATATCGACATCAAAAAATGCCTTTGATATTTCAATACGTTTATATTGATTGGCACCATCAAATGGCAGCAGTTGCGTGGGTGTCATGTCTGGAACTTCAATATTAAGGGAATCAATCAATTCGCCATAAGGTGTCTTTTTTAAGATTGTAGTGACATTATGAATGGCCGGATTCTCAATTAATACCGGAGTCCCATTATGTTCCTTGATAATCTCAGCAATGGCCTGAAAAAAAACTGGATGCGTAATAATGGCACGCTCTGGTTTGCTGGGAATCAGCAAGTTGGGTTTTAGGCCAACACGCATCCCGGAAAATAACTTGGGATCAAAGTCAATATTTTCAAAGCCTTCGCGTATTTTGGAAGATAAGCTTGAATCGTCATATGATTCACATGACCTTAAATACACTTTTTCCATAATTAATGTATCCTTTGGTGTTTTTATTATTATCGTTCAATAATGGATTTTTCTGGCATGTTTATTCTTTCACCTTCCCACGTTGGAGCGTGGGAAGGTGAAGGCATACTTAATATTCGAGCCTTTCTTAGTCAGAAAGGCTTTCCAGTTTAATGGTCAGCCGCTTTCTGTTGAGAGTGGGAATGTTTTTGTGTAGAAGTATTGTCATCAATTGGTGTAGCTTGTTGATCATTGGATATGATCTCTGCTGATTTTTTTTCCAACAATTGTAACCGGCTTTTAATCAAATCTTTTTGATAATTCTTCTCAACCAGCTCATTGGCTTCTTCAATAAATGCTCTGGCTTTATCAAGATCATTTTCAGACCCTTTTTGAATGGCCATATCTGCTTTTAAGATAAATACCATAAAATCAATGCCATTTAGTCGGGCTTGAATTTTTTGTTGAACCTCTTCAGTGGCATAATAATGTGCCATTTCAAGATATTCTCTCACCTGAACCAGATTGGGAATATTGTCTTCAGACATAACATCGTTAGCCTGATCAATATAAAACTCACAAATCATCGGATAAATTTCAAACCGGGTATAGGATTCCTGAGTTGTTTCCGGTATATCCATGCCCATCATCGTGATGACACGAGATTTTCCCATGGGTGAAAAGTTCCCCTGCCAGACTTCAACACCCGATTTGCCATCAATAAGATAATATTTACTATGGTTTGATCCGCTTGCTATATATAATAAAACAAATATGGCCAGAACACCAGCAAAGACACATTTTAATGAATTTGACATTAATTGGGTCTCTTTATTGTTCGTTTCCAAAGTATCATTCGGGTAATCAGGTGCTTTCGGGATATCTGGTTCAGCCGGTTTTTCAGCAGGTGGTTCAGGTTCTGCGGGTTTTGTATCTGCGGGAGTATCAGTGGTTTTGATTGCAGATGTTTCTGGTTCTATTGTCTTTGTATGAGCATCGGTATCAGTGGTTTTAGGGGATAGCGTGTCAGTGTGAGCTGACACTCCTTCAATATCATTGTTCTCAGGTTGTGGCAATTGTTGATCCGCTTTTTGAACAGGCTCTGGAATATCAGTTAGATCAAATTGTTTAAACAGTAATTCACGAATGCGCGACATTTCCTCAGGAGTGCCATCAAAAAAAGGTGGATCCGACATTTTGGGGTGCGAGGGTAATGGGGGTGGATCAACATCTTGTTGTACCCATGGAAAAAAGACTTTATGAATCAATTCAGAAATTGGAATTGCTGGTTTTGGTGTGGGCGTTTTTGGTTCAGGCTGAGGCGTTACATCTTTTAATGAGATTTTCTGCATCATCAAAGATCGAATTTTTGCTTTTTGTTCAGGGTCTGATGTCTCAAAGTATGGCGGTGGATCAGGATAGTACACATCTTTTTTGGGCAGCGTCCATAGTGTTTTTGTTGGCACTGCATACTGTCTTTTTATGAGTTTAGCAATGGGGATTTTCTTTTTCGCTTTTGGCCGGGGGGGTGGAATGTTGGTCATATCAATTTTTTGCATCAGCAAACCTTTGAGTCGTTTGAGTTCTTTTTGATTGTCAGTATCAAAAAAAGGAGGTGCGTCCGGTATCGCATCAAAAGCGTTACCTGTGGGCGCTGATTCAACAACAATATTGTCCGGCTTATTAAACTTTCGGCTCAAAAGTTCTTTTCGCGTAACGTTCGGTTTTTTGACGCTTGCTGCCTTTTTCGTCTTTGCTTGTTTGGTGTTATTTGCATTTGACGTTTTTTTGGCAGTGGACTTTTTTGAAGCCGATGATTTCTTAGCCGATGTTTTCTTTGCCGATGATTTCTTTTTTTCCTCTGTCGATTTTGCAGCAGCTTTTTTCTTAGCTGTCGCTTTTGTTGTTTTTTTCTTAGCCATAAATCCTCTCTCTTTTCAACCAGAATCAGCGATTGCTTGACATGAAATTATCTGCGTTTTTAATACCGCACAATCATTGCTATTGCTGATTTTGATGAAAAAAATGTTTGAATTTTTTTTATACACATTGATAATATTAGCATTTTTTATTGAAAAAAGAAAGAGAAATAAAAAAAATGATCATCATATGAAAAAAAAATAAAAAAAATGCATTTTTTCTGTAAGAATTTTGAAATTTTCGTGTCTATATATATAGAGGCCTTTAACATTATTTGGTGGATTGATTTTTAAAAGAAACAGTTTTCTCTTTACAATTGGAATTATTTCATATAGTTATTCATTTATTTCCATATGTATTGATGAAAATGATAAAAAAAATATAGCCTCTGGCATTTTTTTTGCCTTTTTTTCAGACAATAATCTGCTTATCAGCGGAAAATGAATCAACGAAGATCCCTCTGAATAAAATTGTTCACAAAGTGATTGTTTGATCATTTTACTGACAAAAAGAGTCCACCAGATAAAAACATTACCGCTCTTGAGCAGACGAAGCTTATAACTAGTGAAGGGGGCGTATATACGCCCATAGCGAGGTCGAAATATGGAAAAACGTGTTAATGACACCCCTGATTTTTCGGAACATGTATTTTTTAAATCATTTCAGTATTTTGTTGGCGATTTAAAAACATATCTGGGATTTTTTGCAGCAACCTTGTTCACCCATTCAATTCTCCTTTACCTGGGAAGTTACCTATGGGTGAATTATACAGGTATTTATGAATCCCAGCATTTTATCAACGCATACATTCATACAAGCTTTGAAATTGGATATTTATTCAGCCACAATTTATGGTGGTTATCACTAAAAGTCCACATCATTGTCTGTCTGGTATGCCTGATAAATGCGATAATATGCAAATTTTTTCTGATATACAATTTATTTTATGATGTGATTGGTTTTGTGGGCAAGCTGATCATATGGTATATTCCCAATATTTTAATTGGTGCATTTTTAATTGAAGATGCCTATATTTTTGATTATAAGACAACTGTAATGATTAGTGTGTTACCAGGTCTGATGATGAGTCATCCAAGTGTGATTCTGGTTCGGACAATCATTCCAGATCTTGGGGATATTCATCGGGTAATCATATGGTGTTTTGGACAAAGGAAAACAGTACCCGCTCAGATGTAATGACATCATGCGATGATGACATAATCGAACATCCCATTGATGGCACATTGGATCTTCATACCTTTCGCCCTGAGGATATTCATTCATTAATCCCCGAATATTTAAATGAATGCGTCCAAAAAGGAATAAGAGAGGTGCGTATTGTGCATGGCAAAGGTTCTGGCAGGCTACGAAAAGGTGTGCAAGATTTGCTAAAAAAATTGCCTGAGGTTAAAAAGTTCCAAAGTGCCTCCCCTGACCAGGGAGGCTGGGGGGCAACCATTGTTTGGTTATGATTAAATCTATATTTCATGCAATAGTTATTTTTTCGCATGAGTGATCAATGGTTTTTCCCCTTTTTGCTTGAAACTTAAGACAATCTTTTCAGCTTTATCAAAAGGTACTGTAACAAAAGAAAATTTTTCCATTACCTGGACATCTTTAATCTGTCTGGATTTTACCGAAACACGGCTCATAATCAAAGAAACAAGCTTTTTGGGAGTCATTTTGTCTTTTTTTCCAAGGGCAACAAAGAGCCTTGCTTTACCTTGTTGGTTCAGTTCTTTGATTGGCGGAGCAATATCGGTTATTTTTCCATAAGTTTCAGGATTAATGTCTTCTTCAAAGCAATAGTTGAGCATAGCAGCCAAAATATCAGTGGGATTTTTGTCTTCTAGTAATTTTTTAGCCCAATTATAGTATTTTTTATCAATGTCTTCTTCAAGAAGTGATATCAAGTCATCATCAATTTTTTTCTTTTTGGCATTAATGATATCTTTGACTTTGGGGACAGATGATCTTTTGATATCGGCTTTGGCAATTCTTTGGATAAAGCGTAAGCGTTTATACTCACTCGGAGTAATAAATGTAATAGCAGTTCCCTCGTTTCCAGCTCTTCCTGTGCGGCCAATGCGGTGTACATAGGATTCTGGATCTTGTGGCAGGGCATAATTAATTACATGGGATAAGTTGTAAACATCAATGCCTCGTGCGGCAACATCAGTAGCCACAAGTATATTGGTTCGCTGTTTTTTAAACTTATCAAGGGTTCGCTCTCTTTGTGCTTGTGAGATATCACCATGGATAGGTTCTGCATCATACCCTCTATCTATTAAACGACTCACAAGATCGTCAACATCCATTTTGGTTCGACAAAAGATTAAGCCATAAAAATCATCTGTAACATCAATTATTCTGCACAAAGCTTCAATTTTTTCCGAAGCTTTTATTTCAAAGTAGATTTGTTCTGTGAGGTGAGGTGTGAGTTGTTTTTTCTTGACTTTCAGGAAAGTATAGTCTTCCATATATTTGTTAGCAAGGTTTTTGATTTTTTCAGGAATTGTTGCTGAAAATAAAAATGTTTTTTTATGGGGATTTGTATGTTTCATGATTTCTTCCACGTCTTCAATAAACCCCATATTCAACATCTCATCAGCTTCATCAATTATTAAGTGATTGATCTCTTCAAGAAAGAGCGTCTTTCGATTCAGATGGTCAATAATTCTACCCGGAGTACCAACAATAATATGAACCTTTTTTTTCAGCCTTCGAAATTGTTGTACAATGGATTGTCCACCATAAATGGGAATAATTTTTAAATCCTTACTTCCCTTGAGAGAATTGATTTCTTCTGAAACCTGAATAGCCAATTCTCTCGTTGGAACAAGAATAAGCGCTTGAATTGTGGCTTTTTGAGGGGCAATCATATCAATTAAAGGCAAGCCAAAAGCCGCTGTTTTTCCTGTACCCGTTTGGGCTTGTGCAATAAAACTTGTATTGTTTTTTAACATGACTGGAATGGTCATGAATTGAATTGATGTTGGCTCTTCAAATCCTTTTTGATTAATTGCTTCTATAACTTCTGGTGAAAGTCCAAAATCATCAAACGTTTTTTGATTGTTCATAGTTACTCTCTTTTAAAGAACCCTCTTTTCAGACAACAATTTTGTTATTTCCGAATATTCAGTGCAAACCGGAAATTGTGGAAATTCTTGGATGACATTTTCAGGCGGCCTGAACAAAAAGCCGGCATCAGCCTGTTTTAGCATGGAAATATCGTTATATGAATCGCCCATGGCGTAAACACTGAAATTGAGACTTTTTAAGGCATCCACAACATGCTTTTTGCCATCTTGCTGACGCAGGCGGTAATCAATAATACAGTCATTGTCATCAACCACAAGGGTATTGCAAAACAAGGTGGGTCGTCCCAGTTTTGCCATGAGGGGACCGGCAAATTGATCAAATGTATCTGAAACAATAATTACCTGGGTTTTTTCTCGCAGTCCATCCAAAAATGCCTTTGCGCCTGGCAAAGGGGACATGCTGGTAATAACTGCCTGAATATCAGACAGCTTGAGTTGATTCTGTTTTAAAATGTCCAGACGTTTTTTCATTAATACGTCATAATCAGAAATATCTCTTGTGGTCAGTCGAAGGGCATCTATTCCGGTTTTTTCTGCCACATTGATCCAGATTTCTGGAACAAATACGCCTTCAAGGTCACAACATACAATATTCATAATAATTGTCCTTTTAAGTTTAATCTTCAATCCGAATGAACATTGGCCTTTCCCAGACAACATCAAGGGATTGAATCTGGGACAAGGCTTTGCGAACATCGAACTCTTTCGCCTGATGGGTAAGCATCACAATGGGAACCGCCTGTTTTGATTTTCGGCCCTTTTGATGCACACAATCAATACTGATATCATGGTCGCCCAAAATTCCTGCAATCCTGGACAAAACGCCCGGGCTATCCACTGCAGTAAACCGAAAATAAAATCGGCATGAGATCTCCTCAATGGGAAGAATCGCCATTTGCTGAATATGTTGGGACTGATATGCCAGGATAGGAATACGATTTTTTGACGAAGTTTGACTGTTTCGGGCAATATCAACAATATCACTGACCACTGCACTGGCTGTGGGCATCATACCTGCACCATGGCCATAAAGAACCATTTCACCAGTGGCATCGCCCACAATGGAAATAGCATTGTAAGAGTCATTCACATTGGAAAGCATATTGCTGTAAGGGATCATGGTTGGATGAACACGCGCTTCAACAGCATTTTGTTGATCATTCATTTTTGCAATTGCCAATAGTTTAATGCAGTAACCAAACTGATGTGCAAATTGAATATCCATTGGTGTGATGCGAGTGATCCCTTCAGTAAAAATATCATCCATTTGAATATGCATACCATAGGCCAAAGCAGTGATAATGGACAGCTTGTGAGCGGTGTCATCGCCATTGACATCCAGTGCAGGATCTGCCTCAGCATAGCCTTTTTGTTGGGCCTGTGCAAGTGCTGCTTCGTATGAAATGCCTTCATTGGATATCTTAGAAAGAATATAATTACATGTCCCATTCAAAATGCCATTGAGCCCCAAAATTTTGTTGCCCGACAGGCTTTCGCGCAATGTTTTGATAATTGGCATACAGCCGCCAACACTGGCTTCAAATGCAAAGTCTACTGAAAGTTCTTGTGCCTTTTTGATAACTGCATTCCCCTGTTTTGCCAATAAAGCTTTATTGGCAGTGACCACATGCTTGCCCTGTGACATTGCTGCAAGAATAAACTCCTTTGCCACAGTTTCACCGCCAATGGTCTCAACAATGATATCAATTTCAGGGTCATTAATCACTTTATACGCATCGGTAGTCAAAAGATTGTCAGGCAGGGTGATACCGCGATCTGTTTGAGTATCAATATCTGCAATGCCCTTGACACATAGTTTGACACCAAGACGTTCTGTTAAAAGGGTTTCATTCATATTTAAAAGGCGCACAACGCCTGTGCCAACTGTACCAAAGCCTAGAATACCAATATTTATATGATTCATGATATTATGCTTCCTGTAATGCTTTTTTGATACCGCGTGTTGCCTGATTGATTCGCATTTGATTTTCAATTAAAGCGAATCGAACAAACTCATCCCCATATTCACCAAAGCCCAATCCTGGGGACACAGCGACCTGTGCGCGATTAATCAACATTTTTGAAAACTCCAGGGACCCCATGTTGCGAAATGGCTCAGGAATGCGTGCCCAAACAAACATGGTTCCTTTGGGTGGCGGCACATGCCAACCAGCACGGCCCAGACCGCGTATAAGGGAGTCACGGCGATCTTTGTAGGTATCACAAATTTCTTTGACACAATCCTGAGGTCCATTTAAGGCAATAATTGCAGCAATTTGAATGGGCTGAAAAATGCCATAGTCCAGATAACTCTTGATGCGCCTGAGGGCAAATATGACATCTGGATTTCCCACACAAAAACCAACGCGCCAACCCGCCATATTATAACTTTTGGACATGGAATAAAACTCAACTCCCACATCCTTGGCCCCTTTTGCTTGAAGAAAACTTGGGGCTTTGAAATCATCGAAAACAATATCTGCATAAGCGAGATCGTGAATCACAAGGATATCATGTTCTTTGGCATAATCCACAATCTTTTCAAAAAAATCCAGACTCACAGTTTCAGTTGTGGGATTATGGGGATAGCAGATAATTAATAATTTGGGTTTTGGCCATGTCTGGCGAGTTGCTGCAATGAGATTTTCAAAAAAATCTTCCCCAGGTCCAAGGGGGATCCCCCGAACATCCCCCCCTGCAATAATGGCTGAAAAGGGATGAATAGGATAGGTTGGACTGGGTGTAAACACAACATCCCCTGGCCGAATGGTAACCAAAACCAGATGCGACATGCCTTCCTTGACGCCAATGGTGGCAATGGCTTCGTTTTCAGGGTCAATATCAACATCATAACGATTTTTATACCAGTCTGAAATGGCCATCCGCAATTTGCGGATGCCGCGTGATGCTGAATAGCGATGGTTATGTGGTTTTTGGGATGCTTCAACCAGTTTATCAACGATATGCCTGGGTGTCCCCAGGTCAGGATTCCCCATCCCAAGATCAATAATATCGCTGCCGCTTCTTCTGGCCGCCATTTTTAGTTGGTCCACTGTGGCAAACACATAAGGTGGCAGTCGATCCAGACGTGCAAATGATTTCATAATGTCCTCGTGCCAGAGAATTATATTTCTCTGGAATTTCTTTATTACCGTAAACCTTTTTACAAAAAAACTTTTGCAATTGAACAACTATCAAAGAACGTCACTATAACAAAAATTTCTGTTTTTTCCAGCACTCGCTTTGCTTTTTTCTTATTTATTTCAATTGAAGAATAATCATCTGTATTTCTAAGTTCTTGAGCTTGATTAAGAAGGCCTTTGAAGTGTGTAAATGTTTTGCTTCAGATAATAAATATTCTTGTGAACAGAGCCGCGCGCGTTAGCAAGCGGCTTGTGATTTTAGGTACAAGTCAAGCATGCTTACCGAAGGCACTCTCACTAAGAACAAAATACAAATACCCTTCGAGAATATCATATTATCAGGACTTTTTCCAATTTTTTAATACTTAAACTATTTCTAAGATTATTACAACAAGTTTTAAATTCACAAAGTAAGGAATGCTCGGAAAATAACATGCTCATTTTTCTTGATCGTACAAAAAAATAAGGTCGTGTAGAGACGTAGCATGCTACGTCTCTGCAGTGCAATTACCTCAAAACGAACAAGATCAATAATGGGGAACTTATTTTCAAAACATTCCTATGTAATGTAGGGGCGAACCTTATGTTCGCCCGCCGAACAAAAACCGGTATCAAACATATGAGCAAAACCAATGTAGGGGCGAACCTTGTGTTCGCCCGCCGAACAAAAACCGATATCAAACCTATGTTCG